>Ga0207955_1000040_pt1 | contig 52772 bp, 69 predicted proteins | sample CryBogCBE29Jun09_FD_184563 | JGI IMG/M metagenome (GOLD analysis project Ga0207955, IMG submission 184563) | Freshwater microbial communities from Crystal Bog, Wisconsin, USA - CBE29Jun09 (SPAdes) (version 2) | ecosystem: Environmental > Aquatic > Freshwater > Lake | place: Crystal Bog... | reverse complement strand
CTAGCCATGTCTAAACTCTGCTGTTTGTCAGAATTGAGTACAAGCGTTTTTTTCCAGAGTTGAGGGGTCACCATTACCATCTCTGTTTTGAAGCGTCTAGCGAGCGATAAAGCCCCTCCAAATGCCATTCCGAACTTAAAGGTAGAACTGACTCCCTGTTTTGGCATGGAATGAACTTTCTCTATGAATACTTTGGTATCCATGCCATCTTTGGCTTGGCACATTTCATCCCAGATGCGTTCAGTGTCTAAGATGCCATCTTCGTTGTGGTGCATATCGCCACAAGACCAATAACAGCCGTGATGGTCGATCATGCCCCAAGCGCCCGTAAGACCGGGGTCAATCCCTACGTATAGCATTTTTCAACTCCTTGATGCGATCGGCCACCGCCTTGCCCAACCCAATCCACTGTCGCGTAGGATCCATTTCCATCATCTTGACCTGATGCCTTGCGTGATCTATCGCACCCGACATCATTGCCATCCGAGCATAGTGATCCACATAAATCTCCCATGAGACAAAGTGCTCGGTTGATGAGCCAGACTGGGGCTTCGTGTCCATGTTTTACCCTCTCCAATAATTCCTGTGCTTGGTAGTAGTTCAAAATTCATCTTTCGGTTCGTAAAAGTTTGGCTTGGCCAAGTTAATGCCATTGATTTTGGCTGTCACCTTAGCCCAGTCAGCAGGGTCAGCCCATTGATGAGCAGAGCACAAAGGTTTACCCATGTTGATTGACCATTTGTTGGGGCAACCATTGGCTGAACACATCAATCTTGACTCTTCACTGTTGTCTTGCATCAGAATCTCCCCTTGAACATTTTTCTCAACTCCTGCATTTTTTCTAGCCCCTCAGCCTTTGCCCTGTCGTACTCAGCTTGGTTAAACTCTTTGGGCTTATGCTCCAACTTTATTTGGTTGGTTGGAATATTTGGGCCTGCATTGCACAACTCGCGGAACTTAATCGCTGAAGGGATGAACTCAGAGTTAAGGTGTTGGATAGCAAAATCCATTGATGGTCTGTAGGTTAGGAATTTTCCAATCTGTTCTTTCCAAACCGATCTAACCACTTCACTGTTGAGTCCATCAAAATGTCTCATAAAAGTTGCGCCAAAGATCGCGCCCAGTTTTGTAAAAATGTAATCAAGACCCTCGTCTTCAGAACAGAAATCATTTTCCGAGTAATCTAACATTGCTATCTCCTTGAATGAGTCCACGGGTTAACCCTGATAAAACACGTTGATTAGTTTGACCTTGTTTTGTCATGCCACCGTTTTGCTCTTGCAAATTCTTTTCGTACCAAGCAGTCTTGAAACTTGCCCAGTTGGACAGGCAACAGTACTCAACTCCTTGTTGGTCAGAAAGGTTTGATTTGCGAAACTCGTTCTGGATTTGTGACCAAGCAGTCTCAGTCATCGGAAGTTTTTTGGCTTTCCGAATTTGTAACCAGTCAGACCAAACTTGTTGGTCAACGGTGAGTGGGCAGGCAACGTCAGTTGCTTTCTTCTCTACACTGGGTATTGTGTTATGTGTTTTGTGTATTGTGTCTTGTGTAGCATTGCCTTCGGATTGCGTTTGCAATGCGTTCGCATGCCATCTTTTCTTTGCAGAACAACGAGCTTTTTCTGACTTAGCGTTGACCTTAGAAACTTCCTCTTCAACCCTAGCTGACACATACCCATCTTCACTGTCTACAAAAAACTCTTGCAAAACAGTAGCAATGCATTCGCAATGCGATGGCATACGAATCAATCTAGCGATCTGTTTAGTATCTTTTGGTAGTGGCCGCTCGTGAAGATAGCACCAATCAAGCATACGCCTGTAGGCTAAATCTTCTTCGATGGATAGGTGTGCTGTGTGACTTTGGTAGTCACCTATATTGAACTGATAGTAGTGCATAAAACCTTACGTTGTTGGTGTCGTTACTGAAACAAGGTGGGAACAGAGGACGGACGGTAACGAATCGCCTTTTCGATTTGGGTAATTAGTCCAAACCTAGCCATGTTCCCGTAATCTTACTCTAAAAAAATGTCTGGCCGCAAGTCTTTTCGTAATATTAACCCTTGGGTTGCTTTTTCAATCATAATTGCCAACCTAGGACTAGGCTTTCTGTGGCCGTGAATTACCAATGACATCCATGTCGGAGTCACACCTAAAAACACGGCCATCTCATTGATTGAGCCTTTTGGCTCTTCTTTGAAATACTCTTGCAAATTCATTGTTTTTATCCTTATTTGTTGGCGCTCCCATCAAGCAGGGTTGGGCTGAGCAACACTCTTACATTTCACGCGACCCACGGAGCTAAACCGTTTCGCCAACAACTGAATTGTAATATAACAACAAGTTAAATACAACCCTTTACTTTAAATTAAAGAATGGTGTACAATCCGTATGCGTCAATAAGACGTTTATTGGAGAAACAAATGCCAAAGTTCTTTGTCAGCACTGAAACGGGAATCAAAATAGGATTCGCCCATACACCAAGACCTCAACGTCTCAACCAAGACGAAGAGCGTATCCAAGCAATTCTGCTTAACTGCCATCCCCAATTGTCTCTCATCGAAAAGATTACTCGCGTAGTCTATTTGGTCGCGCTCGTGATGATTGCACTTGATCTTTTTTTCTGGAGACCGTAATGAACATAGATTTAAGAGATTGGTTTGCAGGACTTGCCATGCAAAGTTTTTTAAATCAATCGCATACAGGAGTAATTGGAAAAGAAGCTTATATGTTGGCAGACTTGATGTTAGAAGCCAGAATCATTTCAATTCATGAAAAAAACAAAGATACCATACATCTTATGTATCTTGACAAAAGATCAATTAATGTTTTGAAAGCACATGGAGTCTTTAGGATAAGTGATTTGTTAAACATGACTTTCACTGATTTAATGAAAATACCAAATTGTGGATCTTATACAGCAAAGAAAATTAGGCAAGAAGTACATAAACTTGGATACAAATTAAAGGGCGAACAATGAGTAACAGATCTTATTTTGAAGAGTATGACGAGTGGCAGAAAGAAGTCGAAGAGACTGGCGAGTATGACGAGTGGGTTAATGAACAATTATTGAAACAAAAAGAGGAACAATCATGAGTTTTATAGTAGAAAGCAATCAAGAGCGTACATTCAAAAACGTGCCTGTGGGTTCACACCTTGGCCGCTGTTATCGCATCATTGACTTAGGCTCACAGAAGTCTGAGTACATGGGCGAAGTTAAAGTCCAACGCAAAATCATGTTGGGTTGGGAGTTGTTTGGAGAAGATGACAACGGCCAATCACTGACAACTGATGACGGAAAACCCATGGGAATCTTCAAGAATTACACACTCAGTTGGTCTGAGAATGCCAATTTAAGGAAAGATTTGCAGGCATGGAGGGGTAAGCCTTGGACTGATGCTGAAGCCCGTAGATTTGACCTTAAAACCATTCTAGGTGCCTTTGGGATGCTCAATGTCGTACACCGCGAGGTCAATGGCAAGACTTATGCAAATGTGGCAGGAATCAGCCCAGTGCCCTCAATGATCAAGACAGCAGGACTACCCAAGGCTGTCAACAAGGATCAGTTGTTTGTCATTACTGAGCCTGACATGGCACTCTTTGAGACGTTTGGCGATGGCTTAAAGAGCAAAATTACTAACACTCCTGAGTGGGCAATGCAAAAAGGCAAGGTGGTTGGCACCGTTAGCTCGTTTGAAGATTTAGATGATTCAATCCCATTTTAAGGAATGGAAATATTCAAATGAGCGATTCACACCATAACATAATTTTGGATTGTTTGGCAAAGCATGGCGCTTTGGGTAAAGATGGAATTTCAAGGCTTACGAATCTTGATGTTAATCAATGTTCAAGGGCTTTGCCCATTCTTCAAAGACAAGGCTTGGTTGAGTTAACAGATAGAACAGTTCTTTCTGATTCCAAGAGACCAGAACGTGAATGGAGGGCTTGTCATGTCAAGTGATATTTACACAGAAGATATGTTTGACGATCAACCAAAACCTTCTTCTAGTAGAGCGCTATCGAGGAGAAATGATCCAGAAACAAGCGTCACCGCCACTAAATATACCAACATCAATAAATTGGAAGCAGAAGTAGTTTGGGCTATTGCACATTTTATGAATGGCTGTATCTATGACGATGTTATCAAATTACTACCTCACAGAAGAGTTCACAGCATACAACCTCGATTTGCCCCCTTGTTGAGAAAAAAAATAATTATTAATACAGGAGAGAAAAGGATGGGGTTGTCTGGTAGAAAACAACGAGTAGTAAAAATTAACCTAAAGGACAGAAATGATAGTTAGAGCATCAGAATCACAACACTGGTACGACAGGAGTGGCAAGCCTGCCTACTCTGTTATTGCCAAGAATGGCCTACCACGGCCTACAACGCTCAGAGATGCGCGTAAGCTTAACCTTGTACCCTCGGTCACTGGCATTCTCAATTGCGCGGCAAAACCCGCTTTAGAGGCTTGGAAACTCAATCAAATGATGTTGGCCTGCCTGACCATCCAGAAGGTGGAAGGGGAGACTGAAGAGCGCTTCATTGACCGCATTATCAAGGACTCGAAAGAACACGCAAAGATGGCCGCCGAGCGTGGTACATCGGTTCATACAGCCCTTGAAAAGAGCTATGAGGGAGTCTTTCATTCAGACTATATGGAGCACTCCATCGGCACTCAAAACGCGGTAGAAGAGCATTTTGGTACGCCTAACTGGAATACTGAGAAGTCTTTCTGCCACGAGAGCGGTTTTGGCGGCAAGGTGGATTTGCACTCCACTGACGGCAGAGGGGTAGTCATTGACTTCAAGACAAAGGAATTTAGTGACCCCAACGCCGTAGAAGCATGGGATGAGCAGTTGATGCAACTCTGTGCGTATCGAGTCGGATTAGGTATCCCAGAGGCTAGATGTGCAAACGTGTTTGTCTCTGTCACCGTACCCGGCCTCGTCAAAGTAATCGAGTGGACAGATGATGAGATGAAAAAGGGTTGGGAGATGTTCAGCGCTCTCCTGAAATATTGGCAAGCTAAAAACAATCACAGGTGACTATATGTGGGCAATTGGTGGATTTTTATGTGCTTTTGCATGGTTGACTCACATCTTCTTTTGCTTTGGCCATGCGGCTTGGGGCTTTTTAGTCGCAGGCGCTATTTTCTTTCCCATCGGAATCCTCCATGGGTTTTATATTTGGTTTAACTAGGAGCAACAATGACAAAATTAATTAAATTAGAAATCGATCCATATGACTTACCTTTTATTAGGGTAGCTATTTTAGGAAGAGCACAAAACATTCTTGATTACATAGATCTTTGTATAGAAGATTATGTGAATGAACCGGATGAGATTAAAGATGTAGCCATAGACAACTTCAAATCTGATATTGAAGAAATGATTGAAAAACATCAACCCAAAAAAGTAGGCAGACCAAAAGGAAGTAAAAATGCAAAATAAATTTTTAACTGAAAACGATATCAAGCAAATATTTTTTGCTTCACAAATGGACAATGTTGAGGGCTATGACTTAGATGAACTGTTGGATTTTGCCGACAAGGTAATCTTAACTGTTGCTGAAGATGTTGCCAGACGTGAGCGTGAGCTTTGCATTGATTTTGTCAAAAGTCTAAACACTGAAGTTGCTAAAGCTCTAAGGGAGAAACGGGGCAACCTATGAATGCCAAAGAGTTTGTCTCAGAACTCATTGGTAGTCAATGGGAGGAGCATATCCTTCCGTACCTTTTAGAGTCCCTCAAGCGTTCGATGTTAGATGCACAAAGATATGACTATATCCGAGACTATGCAAAAAATATGTCGTTTAATGAGGAACCAAGGTCACGTGTAGAAATGCACAAGTTTGATGCAATGCTAGACGCTAAAAGGATGGATGACTGAAAAAAAGGGGGGCACTAAGACCCCCCAAAACCCTCTTTGCAACTGCTAGGGATTCGTTTGTATTGGTGGCTCTAGATCGGGTTGAGCACCTTGGATGCCACCCAATGCAGATAGACCACCGGTCACATAAGGTGATGCCTTCTGAAAGACTTCAGGCCGCTTAGTGGCTAAGTTAGTCAACATCTTCATTCCTACTGGGGAATAAGCGCCAGATGCAATAAGGGATTTGATTGCTAAAGCCCCTAGAGCAGGCGATCCAACACCAGTTGCTCCTGCACCACCAAGCCCCATGGCCAGTTTCTGCCACATAGCCCTATCTGCGGTATTGCTGTTAGGAACAGTTCCACCCATGACGTTTTGTGCAAGCTTTGCCTCGTTAGAAAACTTGCCCAAGCCAGACGCTGTTTGTTTGCGTCCTGCGGCTTGTTGTACGGCACTGCTAAATTGGTCAGGCGAGAATACTCCTTCGTCTGCACCTTTTCTAGATGACGCAGTTTCAAGCACCTTATTATTCTTAAATACCTCGTGCGTATTGGCAATTTGTTTTGCAACAGCAGGGTTTTGATATGCCATTTCAGACCGGAGACTTCTTAAAATACTCTCATAGCCAAAACCAAGGTCTTCGTGACCCTTTTCAAAAGCTTCGTTTGCCCTACTACTCAAATACTTTTCCATTGAGCGATAGTCCTTGCCACCAATTAATTGACCCTTTTGCATCGGTTCAATAATGTTTTTGATGACATCTTTTTTCAACTGAGATGCGTAGTCTGGGATAAACGGCGAATAGTTATTCAGCGCCTCCTCTATACGTCCAGAAGTAGTTTTTCCAGTCGAGTCAAGTAAATTGGTTCTAAAGACATTGTTGTTTGCTATATCGTCATATGACTTATTAATTTGTTCATTAATAAATTGATTAGTTTCATGTCCTGCTTTAATGTTTTCAGGAACAGTAATTCCCAAAGGAGCTAGAGCTTTGTTGGCTATGGCTTTATTGAATCCCTTAAACGTGTTTCTAACGCCACTGGCCATGATGTCACCCAATATAGGCACACTGGACATTTTCTTTTCACCTTCACGCAAAGCACCACCAACAATAGGCATATCACCCATTAATTGACCGATTGTGAATCGATCCATGCCCATGTCCATCAACTTCTTGATTTCATCTGAAACAACAGGCTTTGTCAGCATTTGACCGACTTTACCAAGCCCTGCACCCATAGCCGTTGATGAAGCTAGTTGCATTGGCTTTTCTTCTGAGAACTCGCCTTTTCCTTCAGTTGGCGTTAAAGCACCCGCTGTAAGACCGCCTGCACCTGATTTGAATAAGGTAGATCCACCCAAGGCAGGAACCTTGCCTGCTAACTGGAATGCCTTGCCTGCCACGGGGCCAACAGTTGCGCCCTCGCCAATCATAGAACCCAAAGAAGAAACAGCAGGATAAGAAATGTCGGCGGCGTGTTGCTTGGCCTCCCGAACCATCTGGGCAGGCTTTCTGTATCCAACATACTCAGCCAATGCCGCAGGTATAGATGCCGCCCCTGCCAAACTTGACTCACCAAGAGCCATGGGTATATTTGCAGATCGCTCTGTGTCTTGCACAGCCCTGCGGCCAGTCATTTGAGGGAACACACCAGTCGCGGCTCCTCCACCAGTAGTTTCTACTGGAGTTGCTGTTTTCTTAGCATTAGGGAGAATATCTGTTTCTATGGCGTGGGTGATCTGCTTGTCACTGAAATTATCAGGGAAGTCAACATCACCAACACCCTCAACGTGTACTGTTTGTGCCATGTTATTGCTCCACTAAGCCTTTACCTTGAACGTAAACTTTTCTTTTAGGTGCTCCAGTAGGAGTTGGTGTACTTGACTTGCCTTCAGCGTCAGGTTCGCCATAAACTGGTTTTTCACCACGCTGAATGCGTTTAATATTTTCCATACCTTGATCCATCTTTTTATTGATGTAATCAAATTGCTTTTCTTGTTCGGCATAAGAAAGTCCGGGATCGATTGCCGCAAGTGCATTGGCAACCTGTGCTCCCTCTTTATTAGACAAAGCACCCAAACCACGCATTTGCTGTACTTGCGACAAGAACGCTTGGCTTTTTAATACGCCAACATTGGCCATAAAACCATATTGGCTTGTGCCTCTAACATTTTGCAAAGGATTGTAAGAAGTCAAACCACTCATGCGTCCTTCATGACTTCTGACTTCGTTTACTTTATCCTTCATGGATTGCATGGTTTGATACTGTGTTTCTAAAGCTTGATCACGTTTTTCTTGTTTTTCATCTTTTTTGTCTTGTGCGGCTTGTTTTGCTAAATCAAGCCTTTCTTTGGCCATAGACTCCATAATAGCCTTGCCCTGACCTTGTAAAGCCAAACTCATGTTCTTAAAGGTTTCATTAGAAGCCAATTGAGCATTTTTATCCATGCTTGATGTAGCCATAGACAACAGATGTTGGGCAAGCGTATTGGCCTTATCCTCGTCCATGATGCCACTCTTATATTGCTTGGCGTACTGTTCTGCGGCTTGCTTTATTGCAGGGCCAGATTTGCCCAATTGATCTGCCATCAATGATAAAGCATCAAAAGGCGTACCCGTACTGGCGCTTGTGGCCAACATACCATTCTTACGCATTTCGCCCACTGTTTTAGCATACTTCTCAGCAGATGCCAATGGATCACCAGTGAGTCTGGCGTAGTCTTGGAAGGCCATAGGATTGAGAGTAAACCCAACTTTTGGCTTGCCGTTCTCGTCCATTGTTGTGGTAGATTCCAACACTTTTGAGCCTGCTTCTTGCAAAGCTCGTTGTTTTTGCTCTGTTTGAGCTTGTTGTAGAAATTTGGGGTCTCTGAGAACAGATGCCAATCTCATGGCAATTCTTGGATCCATTTCTAGACCAGTCTTGCCTTCCTTGTACAACTGACCCATTAAGTTTTGAGATTCTTTTTCGCGCTCATTCTCAGAGGCGGCCTTGGCCAATGCCATTCGAGCTTGCACATTAGAGATGTCATTCTTTTGCATCTGACCCTGTGCATTGCCCACCTCTTCGGCCACATTACCAAGGGATTCAGAAAAGCTACCAGTCTTAGTGGGTCTAAAAAAGCCACGAGACATTGCCAACCCCATAGGATTGAAAGTATCTTTTTGGCTTAATAAGTCCTGAAGCTTACTTTGAGCATCTTCAAAAATCTTGTCGTATTTGTTGGTGTATGGCTCAACTCCTGTTGCCAAAGGAGCAGAAGCAACTGGAGGTGCAACTTGAGGCTCAACTGCAGGCTGTGGTGGAGGTGCAGGAGGAGTCAATGGCGGCTGTAGTGGAGGCTGTCCACCCATAGGTGGAGCGCCAGTCACTTGGCTCATGATGTCGTTACTAGTTGAGAAGAGAGCCTTATTAGGATCTCCACCACCGATAAGATTGGGTTGAATAGGTAATGGCATTATTAATCCTTAATCAAATCCAGTTATGACTTCTTTTCCAGTTGAATCTACAGTTTCGCCAGTCACTGGATCAATATGCACTTCCCCAATAGGATTGCTTCCACCTGCGTGAGTTAGATCTGTAGGAATTACCGTACCGGGTGTAGTCACCCCTGAATTAAAGTTTGACAACAATGTATTTGGATCATTTTTACCAGTCAAACCAAACGCACTCAAAAGCCCTTGTGCGGCACTTGTTCCACCACTATTAGAGCCAAACAACGAAGCCAAACCTGCAATCTGTGACAATGGCGATGCACCATAGCTACTGGCAGGCCCAGTCGAGGTTGTATTCGTAGTAGTGGGAATCGTGTAGCCTCTAAGCAACTGAGCCACATTTGTAGCATTGCTCAAGGGTGCATTAATCATAGCTTGAGTCTGAGCTTGACCTTGAGAACCCAAAGTGGATGCCTCATTCAAACCTGCAACCGTGGCATTCATTGTGCCCGTACCAATGTTACCTTGAGTGCCTGCAATACTTCCAAGATTTTGTTGGTTTTGCAAAGCATTAGTAGCGGCTTGATTATAGGCGTTGTAGTTGTTTGTGGCCTCTTGTCCTAGCAAACCTGTCTGAATGTTACCCAAAGCTTGCCCAGTGGCGTTTAAGGCGCGGCTTGAGCCTGCATTGCCTGAACCTGCAAAAAAGGACTGTAGACCCGGCAACACCGTTTGGTTAATGTTATTTGTATTTGCAGTCTCTAAAGCCTTATTGAGGTTGGCCACCTCGGGGTTATAAAGATTAGAAATTGCGGTTGGACTAAATGCATTTGTTGCATTTGTTGCTGTGGCGGCCGCAGAAGTAAGTGGACTCAACGCACCTTGTAATGCATTGGCTGAATTGGCTTGTCCTAATTCAGTGCCAAAAACTTGATTTTGTAAGGTAGTTAATGGTGCAACTAAAGGCTGACCTTCGGCTATATTGCCTGCAAGTGTTTGTTGAGGGTTTAGAGCTTGCGTTCCTGCTGTACCCAATGCGCTTAAAAAACCCGCATATTGAGATGGCGCAATAGTTTGCGATGTACCTGTGGTAGTTACATTGGGAGGTGCAATGCCTGAGAAAATGTCTGCCATTATTTTTTCCTACCTTTCAAGTAATCTAAGGGTGATTTTAGAGCATCTGGGGCTAAATCGCTAGGCTTTGCCGACCTAGCTCTGTTCCTGATGGAATGCATCATTTCGTACAGTTTTTGAGTTCCTGCCTTGGTAGATCCATTGCCAAGGGCGGCCACTACGTCAGCAGGAAAGACAAACTCCCCATCAGCCAACATCGCAGGGATATCGTCTGAAGTGCCATCCCCATGGCCTGCCACATGAGCACCATGCCTAAAGTCGTGCCTGCCATCTGGCCTTGGTATTGACCCTAAAGGGGTAGGAACGCCACCCGTTTTGAGGGGTTGTCCTTCCATAGAAGGAGCTTGATAGTTCTCAGTCAACATCTGTTCAACAGAAGGCAAATTCTGCCCATATTTGTAATATGGCTGTTCACCTTGAGCTTGGGATCTTTGTTGAAGCATTTGGAGTAATTTGGGATCAATGTTATCTTGCATGGCTTTCTCGCTTGTTTGTCCTTTGGAAACGATATCCTGTAGTCCTTTTAGGACATTTTTGAAAGAATCTTGTGTCATCAATGTATGTAGTAAATGGGGGCTTAAATCCAAAGGCGTTGGAGCGCCACTTACACCACTTGGTTGCGTTGAGGCCGATAGTGATGGAGTTACTTTAGTTGTAGAAGTAGGAGTTGGTGTCGGAGTAGGCGTTGGAGTAGGTGTAGGGGTGGGGGTAGGTGTTGAGGTTTTTGTGTCAATCTTTGTATCAGGTTTTGTATCAATTACTGTGTTGTCTATAACAGTATCTGCAGGCAACTTTTGACCAGTAACAGTAACATTATTTAATTTAAGAGCATTAGGATCTTCAGTAACATCAGGGTTGACATAAACTCCATCCACAGTGTCATTGGCTAATTTTTGACCAGTAACGGTAACTTGCCCCAAATCAGGCACTGATTTTCCAGTAACCGTTACAGGATTTAAAACAGTATTATCAGTTGTGTCATCAGCTAATTTTTTACCAGTAACTGTAACTTTTGGTATGCTCAAAGCATTGGGGTCAGCAACAACATTATCTGTAGATTCAGTTCCACCAGTACCACTAACCACAACAGGTTCTGCAGAAAGTGAAGTTTGATTACTAGGTGTAACCTTGGTATCTAAAATTGCGTCATTTTCAGCCAAGTTAGCATTGCCACTTGTTGACTTGGTATCTAATATGGCATCATTGGCCTTCATTTCAGTGTTGGCATTGGCCTCGGCTTTAATTAATGCTTTGACCTCATTAGTACCTGCGGCAATGGCGGCATTGATGGCTGTCTGTGTTGGATTTGCTCCTGCAAGAGTTCCACCAATAATTTTGTTAACAGCAGATTGCGCCGCAGGACTCAGAGTGCTGTAGCCGGGTATCTGTGCTCCCACCATAGGTACAGCAGAACTTATACCTCCTGCCAACAATGCTGTGAGTGGGTCTGCTTTCCCCTGAGTCATAATCTCAGCAGATGTTAATCCTTTGGTTGCACCAGATGCAATCGTACCCAAGTTATTAGCTATTGCACCGTTTGGCAAAATGTCAGTAAGAGTATCACCAACAAAATTGCCAACCGTATTGGGAACACCTTTTTTCAACAAAAGTTGTGCTTCATCTGACATATCAGCAAAGCCGGGTATTAATGAGGCAGAATTTCCCAATCCAGTCGTAAGCGCACTTAGTCCTGCACTGGTCAAACCTTTGGCTAGATTACCAGTTTCGATGGCTGTTGTTGCACCACTGACTAAAGGCAAAAATTCAGGCGCAAAGATGGCAGTGGCTATCGAGGGAATTGGCCCCAAGTCTTTGAGTGTATTTTTAATGAATCCACCACTTTGACCGCCCTGAGAAATGACTTGCTTACCATAATCTTGAATAGGAGAAACTATTCCAGTGCTAGGATCTGCCAATACAATAGTGTGAATAATTCCACCATCAGATGAATATGTCTGCAAATCATATTGATTGTCGCCAAGCGGCTTTATGGTATCAACAGGCAATGGTTTACCATCTGGGCCAAGTAAAGCAGGCGTATCACTTGTTGTTGATATACCAGTCTCAGGATCAGTTGAGACTACAGGATTTGTTCCTATTTTCGTGTTGCCGTATTGAATGGCTTGGTAAGTTGTAGCAAAGTTAGGAACAACACTTGCAGTGTGTGGATCTGTTTGAGTAGGAGCACCTGAATATTCAGCAGTTTGTGATCCAGTTGGACTTGCAATGTTGTATTGCTGTTGTACGTAATCTTGATTTATATTCAATGCAGTTGCCAATTGACTTGGACTAATATGATTCTTGTCCATTGCACTGGCAACATCAGCATAAGTACCGCCACTATCCAATATAGACTTTGCTGTACTTGCAATTTGATCATTCAATGATGGTGCAGGTGTAGGTGTAGGGGTTGGTGTAGGAGTTGGACTGGGCGTAGGAGTAACTAAGTTTCCTTTTCCAACCATGCTTTCAAACTGGCTCATCGCAGGAGATACAGGCGTTGGAGTAGGCGTTGGAGCGGGTAATCCACCCAATGCAACTTGATTTGCATATGATGGAGCTTGCGCCTGAGATATATTCCCACTAGAAAGGCCATTAAGAACTGAGGCGGCGGTTAGAGGGGGCGCTCCAGTTAAAGAATTGTAGTTACTACCAATAGTTCCCACATCAGTCCCATAATGCTGTGCAAGAGCTTGGGACATATCAGAAGTTAATCCACCATTGGATTGCACTGCCTTGGCAACATCTGATGTTGATGCAGTGGGGTTAGCCGCAAAATATTGGGCAACAATGTCTGAAGTTGTTGTCATGATGAACTTGTTACTCTCATTGAATTAGATAAAGCAAACGCCCAATCTTGCCAAGTTTCAAATCCTCTAGAATCTGGTACGCCTGATTGTGAAAAATAGCCAATACCACTAATTGCATCAGCCCAAATTTGCCATTGATCTTCTGGTATGGTTCCAAGTTGATTGGCCGCAAATTGCTCTGCAGTCCGCGCACACCACAAGTCCCATTCCATGTTTCTAGGATCAAGTGTGACGGCCATTATGGGTTTCCAGTCCCACGTACATCGCCAACTGTGAAGGAAATCAAAACTTTACCCATTTGGTAATTGCCGCCATATGTGTTTGACTCAAAATGCAACCGCATCTCACGGCGTTGCTCTTTCATGTCAATCTTTAATGTGCCGGGATCAAAGTTATACATCACAGAAGGTTGATCAACATCATCTGCATAACCTCTACCTGTAATCACCAATTGCATAGTTCCATACTGTACAAAGTCAGGCTCAACTCGCTCCACTCTTGACCATAGGTTATCGCCGGGTTGCTGTGTCGTACCAACTAAAGATCCCAAATAACCAATTGCGGGAGTCTCAAAATAACTACGAACAGCATCAACAGTGGTCAAATAAACCCTATCTGCACCAGATTCATGTTGCCACAATGGATAAACATAAATGTACATGGCCGTAGAGGTAATGGCAGTATAGGAATTATTAAGCGTATAAGTTCCTGTATTTCCTGTTCCTGTACCTAAAGCAGTGATGTATGTGTTTATTTGGTATGGATTACTGGTTTGACTTGAAAAAGTAATAACCTGACCAACACTGAGTGTGCCTTGGGTAACTGCAGTCACCGTTAAGGTTGTGCCGGAAATACTACCTGTAAAAGTGGTTGCTAAAATTGGGTTTGTATCTCCCCAAATAGGCTTTGGAAAAACTTCTGTATAAGTTCCTGCTGATCTCTGCGCTCCAATAGCCTGACCTGCATCGTACCAAGTCTTCTCTCTGACGTTATAGACAATTGCATCTGTACACTCAGTAGCCGTACCACGTGGGTAAAACCACCAAATCTCACCATAGCGACTGACCTTAGTACACCAAACTTTTTGTCTTTGTGCAAAGTTAATATTGTCAAAGAAATAGTTCTGATTGACTGCATTGGGGATCTCTTGTACAACACCGTTATACATTAGGAATCGGTCAATACCTACCCAATAAAAGATACCATCATATTCAATGACTGAACTTGAAGACATAATGGATGTTTGACTAGAAATCAAGTCATAAGTCCAATACGAGGTCGCTGTAGTGCCTCCAACCGTAATTGAGGTGGGGGCATAGGCAACCCTAATTAAAGCGTCCAAAGCCCAGAATAGACCCGATGGCGAGGTTGTACCGCCCCTAACAGGCAGACCCTTGACAATCTTACCTGTGGCCACGTTATTGGCGTTAGAGACGGCAGAACCAAAGTCTGTATAGTCTGCCGATCCACTATTTTGAATTAATCCGTTATTGCCAAAAACAAATAAGTAAGGATGGATAATTACTGCGCCACCTGAAACAGCTATGTTGTTATCAAATGTTACCGTGGTGGATCCAGAGCCAGTTGCGGCGGCGCTCATGGTAACTGTTGTACCAGAGACTGACACCACATAAGCTCCTGTTGCCATATAGGTTCCAGTAAGCGTCTGGCCTGATGCAATTCTTATATTGGATGCACTTAAAGTTAAAGTGGTTGTACCGTTGGCCGTAGCTGTTTGGGTAAAAACACCAACTTTGCTCATCGAGAGCGAACCAGTGCTACCGGGAAACGAGCCATACAGAACAGGCGTATTGACCGTAGAGTCAATTGCTGTCAAATTCTGGCCGGGATGGGCAATCAGTGTATTGGCACCGCTACCAGAGGAGTTGTATCCAATATCAAACTGCCACAGATTGTTTAAATTGTATGAGAAATTAGTTAATGAATACTCGTATGGGCCAGTTCCAGTTCCATCATTGTTTCCTGTGACCCATTGCTCTAAACCATTGGCGTTACCAGATACAAGGTAGTTAAGTCCATTAGAGGATGACATCAACATACCGCGAGAAATGCCAGAAGCATTTAAGAAAATAGCTTTGTATCCACCCATCTTACGAGGTCTGCCACGCTGAAATCTGACCCATTGCCCATCAACATACATGGGCGAGTCAAATTGCGTCCCGTCACGCTGTATGCCGGGCTGTATTTGTAAGGCAACAACCTTAGCGGTCAAAATACACCCCCAGATATTCCATTGGCGACATACAAACCTGTTGAAGAAAGGGTTGCCGCCTGCGAACCACTGACGGTAAATCCAATAACATTACTCGATGGCATATAAAGGCCAGTCGTTGTATTCCCAGTAAACGTCAAGGATGGGGTTGATACAGAGCCAAGAGATAACGTGACCAAACCAGATACAGTTGTATTTGATGTTGTACTATAAACATTTGTACCGTCACAAACTGCAAAAGCAGTTGTACCCTGAGCAACAGCCAATGTTGTACCGCTTCCTGCTGTCTTAAAAGTGACTGTGTACGATCCAGAAGTACCGTTTTGTAATGTGTATAGTTGAACTGTAGAAGGTAAAATAACTGTTGCATTTGAAGTCAAGGTTCCCACGTATTCCTGTACTACGTTTGAACCTTCAGCAGAAGTTAAAGTTACAGTACCACCGGTGATAGATTTAGTTAGTTGAGTGAAAGCAAATTGATTTGAGCGGCCATAAGCATAGGTATTGAATCCAGATGATCCATTGGAAACAACAACCAAAGACTCAGTCAATTGCAATTGTTGAGTTGCATTACCATCAATAGTATCTGAACCACTGGGTGTTATGGTTAAAATCCCAGTTCCTGCATTTCTAATAACAACAAACCACCCTGCGCCTACACTAGAGGCTGTGGGTAGTGTGAATGTTCCCACACCGCTAGACCATACTTGGAATGATGCTCTATTGGTAATCGAAAGAGCCGTACTGGAATAAACCAATGAAACGGGTAGATTTTGATTTAAAGTTGTGCCAAGTGCTGTTAGGCCATAACCTGCAAGGGCAGAAGCATTTGCAGAAGAAGTACCTGCGCCAAGGGTAACAGTAGCCCAAGTTCCATTAATTGTGGTGTTATCTGTCAACCAAATGAATTGAGCAATACCGCTATTAATCGTAATAATTGTGTTGCCAGAATTGTCTGTAACGGTAAAAGGATTAGATCCTATGTTTCTGACTAAAACCGTTTGGCCAGTTGATACTTGAGTTGCAGGAGGTAGCTCTAACAATAATCCTGTGGTGGTTGCAGTACAGTCAATAATTGAACTTGCAGGTATGTTTGTGTTTCCATTAATCGGCCACTGTAGCGTTGTGTTGCTACTAATTGTTAAGTTTTCGTAGCTGACTGATGATGGGCTAATTGTTTGCCCAGTAAAAGGATTTGTATATGTGGTCATGTTTAAGAGTCCTGTACAACTGTTTGACGATCCCCAATACGTAGGGTGTCCTCTGATTTAAGTGAAGCCATTGCTTGGTCAAACAAGGCGTTCCACGTAGCTAGGCGAGGATCATCCTTCAAAAATGGTGCGGTTTGCTTCAAAACACCAAATAACAATGCATTTGGCGCATTTTGAGTTAACCAGTTAGTTTGGTTATCAGAGGCTAATGGCTGTAAACGAGTATAGCAAATTGCCTCAAAAGCATACGCTTGATCAGGCGTAGGCGCTACAAACCAATGATCCCAATCGTAATCGGCATAGTAAAGTGGCTGTCCAGTGACTGATACATTAGGAGCATATTCGTTCAAATACTCTAACTTACGCAATAGGATAGGTTGCTTACCAGAGGCAGTTGTGAGCGTCATAGAGACCGTTTTACGCCATCTAGCAGGCTTGGCAATGACTGGGTTGCCTGCATTCATGTTGCTGTCTACAACGACCATTTGACCTAGGGTTTTAATCTCTTGGGCTATCTCAAACTCTGCCAAAGTAATGGCTGTAGGTATAAAGTTTACAACAGCGGTGTCTGATCGCTCTAAGTATTGCAATACCAAAGAGGTCAAATTATCGTAAGTTAAGACGTAAGAAGGCGTAGTCATTCTTTGCCCTTATTAGCAGTTGCACATTGCAATTTTAGTCTTTGTTTGAATGTCAAGCAAGAATAAAATCTTTGTGAAAACCCAGTATTTATGAACCTATTGTCACAAATTTACTCCAAAATGAAGTTTTTAACCAAAGGAGCTTGCCATGAAATACGAAGTGAAAATGAATGATTGGATTCTAGGTTTGGACTTGACCATCGAAGCAGATGACTTTGACTTGATTTCTGAGATACAAATGGCCGTTGAAGCCATTGTTGATTCTTTCCATGAGTCTGTTGCTGAAGCAGAAAATGAGACTGAAGAGACTGAAGAGAGTGAAGAAGAATCTATTGATTTTGTAGAAGATGATGCTGATGATGTAACCATTGAGGGTACACAAGGTACAGTGGTTATCATTAATACCAAATAATCTAACATTACAAGTGTTAGTTTTACCTTAAAAAGGGGGCTTTTGCCCCTTTTTTTATACTTTGATCACTTTTCCTCTGAACTCAATGTGATCTTTGTCATAGACTGAAACCAATTCTGGATATAGCAATCTACCTTTATGGAAAGTTAAGACAGCAAATCCAGAGCGCCAGTTGAGTGGAGCTTCTTCTGTGTAATCCCTAAACTGAGGGCCTAAAGGGTCAGCCAATGTTCCGGTATCCACGCCATAGGTCGTTCCATTGAAATTTGTGTGCGGTATAACCTTCATGCTATGAAGATGCCCAGTCACAAAATTAGTCCCCGAATGGAGTGTATTGTTGTATACAGCAAAATTGCCACCCTTCCATCGGTGCTTAACAACAGTTTGCTCGTTCATCCACACCGACCAACAGGGTTGCCAAGAAGGGAAATGGTCTTTTAGGCTGAATCCCTTGACGTGCTCATAGTGAGGGGCATTGGCCGCCAAAAACGTCTCAAAACGAGCGTCATGGTTACCCATGGGCCATATCAATTTAATGCTTTTGTTTACATTTTTGGCTTCATCTTCAATTTCACCCATTGCCAATTCGCAGGCTTTTAGCTCTTCAATGACTGATGGTGCTTTGCTCCAACCAATGCGTGGATGCCTGCTGATACCGCCTGCACCATCAAAGACATCGCCATTTGCAACCACCGCTTTAAGGTCATCAAACTCTTTGATTGCCCAAATAAGGCCATCATATGCCGTTGACCTGAGACCGGGGAAAAAGTGCGCGTCCGAGAACACCAATACCGTCCCATTTAAAATACCCAAATCCAATCTTTGGGGGGCAGGATCAACCCTATCCTTGATTTGAATTGTAAGCAAATGTATTCCGTATCTACCTTCTAAAGAATTTCGCCTTGCTTGTATACCTCTGATTGACAATCCCGTATCATTTGACATTGAAGCGGGATTTCCGTATAGCTGAAATAGCGTTATAAACTCTTCATCAGATAAATAATTCATAACTTCTTTCTAAAGTAAAGGGTGCCTTTAGCACCCCAAGGATGTAGGGGTTCGTATAACTTAAATCCACAAGAAATCAGAGAATTTGATGATGGTGGGTTATCGTAGGTACTTGTGATCAAGTACTCCCATCCTATTTTTTTTGCAAAAGTTTGGCGCACTCGAATAAGTCTCTTCTGAACCCCGCGCCCACGAGCAGAATAAATAACACCTGCACGGCAAAGATAACCAGTATCAGCCCACCTAGCAGAAGGAACAAGACCCGCGAAACCAATTGGAATGCCATCTTGATAAGCAATCCACCAATTTCCTTCGCTAACATCAAACGGTTTATCATAAGGAAGAATCTTCTTCTGCATAGACAACAGAAGTTCCTTATTAACTTCAAGTGATGCGTCTATGTGCTTGATTTTCATGCAGTAATGGTATTGTTTCATTACTGCACAATTATGACAAGCTAAGATAAAATTGATAACGCTTTTGTAGTAAGCGATATCCTTTCCTGCAAACCAAATGTACCGCCATTGATACGTTTGGTTAAGCCCTCCCAGTTTTGGGCTTCAGCAAGCTCATTACAGCCATGAGTCTTCCAGAACCACCCTGCACTTAGGGCGGCATACATGGGAGATGCTACCAAGGCAGTATCACCAGTGACAAAGTTTTGATTCACTGCTTGGCCAAAGTGCCAATAGTTATCGTGGCCAGTCAGTTGGATACAGCCTCTGCCGTGGAATTTCCATCCGTCTCCCGAAGATTCATCACGATTTCCCATTCGATTAGCATAAATCCGATTGGCAATTTTCTCTGGATGGTGAGCGTAAACGGCAATCTCTTCTGGCTTAAATTTATGTCCGAAGAGCTTTTCCAAGGTTTCTGGTCTGTAGTTAAGGTTTTCTTCCAATGTCTTGAAATGGTTGCACTCATGCGAGCACTGTCCGATAAAAGCGGCCATTTTTTTGGCATCATTCATCCCAAACGTGGTAAATGTTGTAGTTAAGGGTTCTGACCATTCAGCACCTATACCTAACGCATGGAGCTTTTCAGGACTGATCATTTGACACCCTCGTTGACTGTCTGTCTTACTTGGTTGTATTGGGTAATACAGGCGTTGAGGCTTGTGATGGCGTTGTCTCCTTCTGTTGCGATGGAGATAAGAGCTTTGATAGTCTCTCGCTCAGATTCGCTTGGAGGGGCTGTATCTCCTCCGCTAGGGGCGGCATTTGTATTGGCTTGTACACCACAGGAGGAGGGGAGGCGCAACTCACCAGAGTCAGCCCTAGCATCAAGGCGAGCTTTGTTTGAATTAATTGCATTTCTTTCCTTCTGTAGTGAACTACTCAAATTTTTTACTTTTGTAGTTAGCTCTGCTTCTTTTGCCCGAGCTTCGCCATTAAGTCGCTCAATTTCGACTTGATCTTCTGTAACTCTTCTTTGATAACCGTGATGATCTGCGACATAGTAACCTCCTAAAATCATTAAAATAACACTGACAATCTGTACTGGGAACTTATATGTACCCAACGGAAACACGTAAGACACTACGTGTACCAAAATTGAACATATAAGTACACAATATGCAATATAGAGGAAAATGTTAGCGAAAAATTCAATCATTGACGCTATCCCTCGCATGAGCCATTCTAAGTCTTTCCTCGTCATCTTCCAAGACAGGTGGGCCTGACGGAGGGGGTGGAGGTGTCCAATTCTGGAATTGAACATTAGACTGTGGCATTGCCCCAAAAGGTTGCGACATAGCCCCAAAACCCATAGGCTGTCCGAAATTGGGGTAGCAAGGGGGCATCTGAGGTGTTGTGGCTTGTTTTATCGATCCCAAAGAACCTGCTATGCCCCCCGCTACTTTTTTGCCTGCAACGCCTCCTATTGCCCCCACAAGGAGGAGCACGATGTCGTTGAGCATCTTTGTATACGCTTGGTCAATCGGGGCCATAGCTTTAATAGGCTGAACCACAAAAGTGACGGAATAAAGAAGAGCAATAACAATGAAAAATAAAATGGCAGTAATAGATAGGACAACAATCGCCCAAACACGAGTGACAATTTCTTCATCTGTTAATCTATTCATTTCACTGGCGCGGTCAAGTACTCAGGACAAGTCTGACTAAACTCGCACTGAGGATGCTGACACTCTTTCTCATTAAAATGGGCAAAGTCTTGACACTTGTACCTGTAAGCATCTTTACAGGAAACTAGTAAAAGCGTGAGAATAATTACATATCTCATTCAATGACACCTTTGCTTTTTTGGTAGTCTAGATGAATACCATACATGAGTACGGAGAAAATAAATATCCATGTAACCACGCCCGTAGCCAAAGCCACTCGAACTTTCCATTTATCGATAAACTGGCGGCGCTGAAGGGCAACCAACTCACGGGCTTTTTTTCGTCACGCTCGATTTTTTCTCGCTCTTTTCGCACAATTTCGCGCATTTCTGTGAACTTTTGCCATAAACCGGGCATCCCGACCTGATAAATGATCATTTCTCTTAACTCAGTCTCCATCTGATCGATCTGCTGTTGGCGCAGAATTCTGTTCATTGCCTCTTCGTTGATGCTGATATTCTTGGGCAATGGGTTCTTCTTGGCTTCTTTCTCTGCTTCTTTGAAAGACTCTTGGTGAGTAAAAAATGCGCCAAGGTTTTTCCCAATATCCCCGACAATATCACCAACGTCTTTACCGTCCCGCTTGAAGTCTTGATATAGATCAATGCACTCACGAATCCCTGCATGAGCCGCCTTACACGCCGCAAAGATGGTGATTGGATCCATTAGATTCCAAAGAACTTGTGGAAAAACTGAGCCGCCACACCCGGCCCAAACATCACCATGGCCATCACAGCATAGATCAAATACTCGATCTTAGTCATGCGTCTTTCGCCATTCTTTAACGATGCTTCAATGTTGCGATAGCGCTCATCGCAAACAGCAATGTGGACGGCTAGGTCTTTCTCGGTATCGCTCATTCTTCACCTATGATTGCTGTTGATGTTTCTCTGTTAATGGTCATTTTACCTTCGCAGGTAAAGTTCCAATCTTCACTTCTAGAGTCTTTTTCAGTCTTTGAGGGTACATTTATTTCAACATTCTTGAATAAATATTCCTTTTCTCCCTCAAAGACTCTCCAACAATGGTCTTTTGAACCCCTTCCAGTTGCTCCCCTAGATTTGTTGAATCTGATTGAATACTTCATATCACCTCAGCCTCTGGTGGCGTGGTAATAGTCACTAGATTATTAACTCTAACACCAATATTGAAGTGAATAAACTTCAAAGGCTTTAAGGATGCATGGCGAGTAAAAGAATGGGGTGCCCAAGCATTGGCAAAAAATATCATCCCTGCCTCTGGCACAAAATTAATCATGTTACTAGCCTGAGTTGCTTCGTTCATATTGGATTCAGGAATATGAGCCATGACCTTACCGGGTCTAGGATCATGAACTACAACCCTTGATGACTCTGGCGGCACTTCAATAAAGTAGAAACCAACAATCTGCGCCCCATAAGGATGAACGTGCTCGTCCATTGCCGAATGTCTGTGGTGCTCTTGCCCCCAAAACTCAGTGAAAAATGTGACCTTATCATCCATTTTGTAACCCTGAGATTGCAAAATGTTCCAAGCAGTTGATGCAATGTAATTGCAAGCCTCTTCCAATCTTGGATCACCAAACAAGTTTCCAGTCATGTGAACTGGGTATAACTTGTCCAATAATTTATCGGTCTTACCCTTCTTCTCTTTTTTAATTAACTTTATGTTTTCGTTGAAAACAGCAGTGGCATCTTTGAGAAATTCTTTTTTCTTGATGGTATATACGGCTGTAGGGAAGTAAAAGTGAGCACTTAATTGCTGTTCAATTGCTTCTTGGTTTACTTCCTTAACTTCACCAACAATTTCAACAGAGTTTTCGTCAAACATAATCTTCCTTTGATAGTTAACAATAAGTTAGATTATGCACCATAAATACTATTAACGACCAATAATAGCCATTATTTCAGCCTCTGTAAGTCCAAGTGCTGTAAGTTTTGCAATTGCAGATTCCTTTTCTGCAATTGTAGGATCTACAACTGGCGTTGGTGTTACAGGTGCTACAAATGTCTCATTAGAATATGTATAACCTATACCAATTGTTATACCTTCAACATTAATTGCTGTATGAGTATTGGGAGCAGACCAAGAATCACCACCATCCCAAAGAATTACATTGTCTACAACATTTGTTTCTTTATTAATTAATGCGTATTTATACATTTTGATTACCAACTTCTAACAATAATTTGACCGTTTCCACCCTTGGCGCCTGCTCCACTGGCTCTTGAATTTCCAGTAAATCCTGCTCCCCCGCCACCACCACCACCACCGCCGGGTGTAGCTCCGCAACCACCTTTACCACCGGCATTTGTTGCACCGCCACCGCCGCCTCCAGAACCACCGCCGCCAGAACCAGTTTTAAACACAACGCCATTTTGTCCTACTCCTCCGGGTGCAGTTCCTCTTGTTGCTTGACAAGAAGCACAAGTTTGATACCCTTGACCACCTCCTAGACCTCCGGCTGTTGCCGCACCCGATGTGCAATTTGTTGTACCGCCACCACCGCCACCACTGGGGCCAAAAATAGAACTACCTGCATTGTAAGGGACAGCGCCATTAATTGGTGTACCACCAGCACCACCACCCCATTCTGCACTGCCTCCACCACAGACTGATGAACCGGCACCACCGCCCCCAACTGTATTAAAATTAGTTGTAGAACCAAAATAAGTGTTAGAAGGATAACCACCGTTTTTACCTGATGAAATTGCGGTTGGAGTGATACCAGCGCTACCAGAACCACCGCCACTACCACCCGGAGCTTGTGCGGCACCCACGACACCTTTGAATCCACCGCCACCACCATAAGATTTTGCATAAGCGGTTGCAAGTGTTGATCCAAAGTATGTATTACCTCCTACAACTCCAGAATTACCATTAGTTGTACAAGTTACCGATGCCCCACCGCATCCACCTGCACCAATTGTTACGTTAACTGTTGAAGTTAAACAAGCCGCTGAAAATATTGATTGAACTCTTGCGCCTGCGCCTCCTCCACCACCTCCGGGCTTTCCGCAAATACTAGCATATGAAGCGCCACTACCACCACCACCACCTGCACCCCAAACACACACTTGAACATAAGTAATACCTGCGGGTTTAGTCCAAGTACCTGAAGAGGTGAATGTTTGTAAGTTTGCACTAGAAGCCGATACGCAAGCCCAAACAGGAGTTCCTGCGCCTGCTGATTTCAAATATTGACCAGAAGTACCTGCGGCTGTTACTCCATGTGCAGTACCTGTTCCATAAATAATTGCGCCCGCTGTTGGCGTTGCAGTAGAATTTGTACCGCCATTTGCAATTGGTAACGTACCACTCACACCAGTTGTCAATGATGCTTGACCTGATGTATTTAGATTGTCGGCAAATGCGCCTAAATTACGAGGTTGTGTCATTGTCTTTCCTTACGTTAAAGCAACCCAAGTTGCTGTTGCAAAATCAAATTTATATTGTTTACCATCATCTGGATATGGTGGACGAACAACCCAAGAATTTGTTGTGCCTTGCCAGAAATAATTACCATCTGTTGGTCTTGGCGTTGGAGGAACATAAGCACAGGTAGCCTCGTCAAATGTCCATGCAGAGAAATTATCACGATTTGGTAGGGCTGACCAAGCATCTTTTACTACTTGTTGTGCTTCAGCCTTTTCTGTATCCGTCATGTCACGCAAAGCCCAAACATCAGTCCACACACCATTGACTTTTTGATAAGTTGGATCTGGTGAAGCAAGCACTTGATAAACGGTAGGAACAGGTCGTTCTACACGAATGAAGGGCTCCCACTCTGATGGGATAGATCCAAAAGCCTGAAGCAAGTTGTCTTCAAACGCAGGGTGATCAATTGTGTTTCCGTTACCGTCTGTTTTAATATAAAGATTCATTTTCTACTCCAAAATTAAGGCGATCCAACGCAAGTTGATGGGAATTGTCGGGTAGTTCCCGGCCAGACGATACGTACAGCACCTGTTGCGCCACATCCTCCTGCGCCATTTGGAGCAATTGTGGCGTTACCGCCACCGCCGCCACCTCCGTAACTACCGCCATTGCCACCAATTTTTGTTGTTGCGGTTACACCTGCACCGCCACCACTTCCACCGCCACCGCCATGACTGCAACCGCCACCACCAGCGGCTCCAGCAGTGCCGTTAGACCCTTGACCAAATAGGCCAGTGCCGCCACCACCACCGCCACCAAATTTACAACCGCCATATCTATCCATACCGCCGCCGCCGCCACCACCCGATCCTGCGGTGGGATATAAACCACCTGTGCCACCGGTACCAGAATATCCTCCTGCGCCTCCACCACCTCCCGGTGCCAAATACTGACATTCAGGTTCACTGCCTCCACCACTACCACCACCACAACCATGCGCTCTAACACCGCCACTAGCCGTGCCAGTGTAATTAACAATTCCACCACCACCTGCACATAAAGTTGCAGTACCAATCCAGAAACTATTGCATCCAACAAGTCCTGTAGCCCCTGCACCTCCTCCTGCTCCTTTTGCGGCAACTTTTAAAGAATAACTGTTTCCGGGCGTTACAGAAAAATTGTTAATATAACCTAAAGCGCCACCACCGCCACCACCACCTCCATTGGGGCCTGCACATTGGAAGCCGCCACCACCGCCACCGCCGCCGCCAATTGCAACTACAGAAACAGAAGTTACGCAAGCAGGAGCAACCCAAGAATAAGTGCCGGGTGTTGTGTAAGACTGTGAACTTGGAGCAATGGGCGTAGTAACACTATTACTATTGCCACTATAAGAACCATATCCAACAGAATTTTGTGCTCTAACTTGGAATGTGTAACTTGTAGATGCTGTTAAACCTGATACTGTAATTGGGCTACTAGCTCCTGTAGCCGTAATGCTTCCGGGGCTTGATATAGCTTGATAGTTTGTAATAGTTGCGCCACCATTAGAAGCAGGGGCTGTAAATGCCACTGTTGCCGTAGTTGCGCCAGTTGCTGTTGCCGTTCCAATAGTGGGTGCGCCGGGAACAACAGCAGAAATAGTAGCAGTTGTGTTTGAGTTTGCATTTATACTGCTAATAGCATTAGTCGCTGTAACTGTAGCGTAAAGAGTATTTCCAACATCACCTGCAACTAATGTATATGTACTTGATGTTGCACCGCCAATAGCAGTGCTTGGGCTTCTATACCATTGATATGTGTATGTTGGTGTCGGTACACCTGTCCATGTTCCTGTTGTAGTCGTTAAAGTTGACCCAAATGAAGTTGTTCCCGTAACAGCAGGAGCAACCGTATTTACGGGTGGTGAGCCATAACTACCACCAACAAAGGAATTAAGAATGCCACTCATGTCACATTAGTCCCTGTTAATAGCCATTGAGTTGTAGCAATCTTGATACAGTTTGCTATGCCATATTGAGCCAAAGTCCTAGATCCAGTTCCACCACCTTGCGCCCAAGTTAATGTGTCTGAAGTAATAGAGATTGTCACTGCATTTGCTGACATATTAATGAACTGAATCACTGTGCCAATTGGATATGCAACTGAAGCATTGGCGGCAATAGTGAAAGTTCTTGCATTTGCATCGCTTGCAGGGTGGAATATTGCATATCCAGAGTCTGCCAAAACAGTCGTGTAGTTTGCGCTTTGGCTATTCTGGGGAATATTTTGGTAGCCCAGAGTGCCAGAAACAGGCAAAGTTACAGAAGTTGCCGCAGTAACGGTAACAGTCGTTGCAAATGCACCGCTGAATGTTAAGTTTCCACCTGTTGTGAATGTTCCACCAGTAGAAAGATTACCGCCTACTGTGATTGTATAGGAGCCATTATTAACACCTGTACCGCCATAAGTGCCACCTAAAGTTCCCCATGTGGGTGACCCTGTACCACCAGATAGAAGTGGCTGTCCAGATGTGCCTGCGGCAGTGAATAAAGTCGTACTTGCGGCTGATTGGTAAGGCACGACACCTGCTGAACCACCAGAAATATTTGTGGCATTTCCTATAGCAGTTGTGTTATAGGCTATAAATTCAACAATATCTCCCGCGCTCGTGCCTGTTGCAAGAACAACGGTCGTACCATTTGTTGCCGTGTAGTCAGCACCATTTAAAAATGAGCCGTTCAAGTATACTTCAACGTATCCAACCGTGTAGGTCACAGTGAATGTAGTTTGACTGGCACTGGCAGTTATGCTTGTTCTGGTATAAGTTGAGCTTGCTCCACCACCACTGATACTTTTAATGGCTGAACCATTGTTGTAGTACAAAACACCATCAGCATAATTAAGTGCCAACTCGCCAGTAGTCAAATTAGACGTGGTAGGCTTATTTCCAGTGGTTCCACTGTTAAAAAGAATGATTGGGGTGTAACCTGATGCCGCCATGATTAATCCTTAGAAAGTTCCACCATTAATACCTGCTGTTAAGGTATTATTAGTGTAATTGTATGTCAATAATGTGTTTGTGGTAAGGGGTTGATTACCTGTTGCAGTCGCTGAAAATGTCAAATAATTGGTTGCGCCAGTACCTGCGGCCAAGGTCACATTGGTTGCCGTTCCTGCTGTAGCGGCATTCAAATTTGCAACTTGAGTTGTACTGGTAACAGTCAAAGGTGCTGTACCTGTAGCAACGGTCGAAACAAGCGTATTTCCAGTGACTGCTTGCGTTGATGTAATTGCCGAGCCTGTACTTAAAGTATTGGTAGACCAAAAAGTACTTGATGGAATTGATGCATGGGAATCCCAAGAACCTGCGGCTGTTGAATTACTCAATAAACTTACAGTTACAAATGCACCAGCTTGAACAGTAACAATTGTGGTGCTTGAGTTATTCTTGACAACAATAGTTCCACTACTTTGGTTGTTGTTAAATGTGAAATCTGCTCCATTTGGAAGCGTAGTTGCATCAGGCAATTGATAAGTTTGGCCACCAGAGCCAGTAACAACATAATTTGGTACTGAAGATGCTGTAAGTACAGTGGTTGTACCTGCGGCGGCTACGCTTGAATAACCTTCAAAAATTGAATTTGTATTAATATTGCCATTAGCATCTTTGACAACAACACCGCTTACGGCATTGGTAGTATTGCCTAAAGCAGTAGCAACTCCAGTTCCTAAGCCACTAACACCAGTGCTAATTGGTAATCCAGTGGCATTAGTTAAAGTTGCAGACGATGGCGTACCGAGTGCAGGCGTCACCAAAGTAGGGCTTGTGGATAAAACTACGTTTCCAGAACCAGTGGTGGAATAAGAAGCTCCCCAAGATGTACCTGTAGAATTAGGTATTCCTGAACTAGGATAAATCATCCCACTAGGTGCAGATTGCCATGAGGCGGTACTGCCATTTGATGTCAGTAAGTACCCACTTGCTCCAATAGGCAATCTGGCGGGCAAATTAGACACATTCCCAATTATCAGGTCACCTTGAGTGGTAATAGGTGAAAGATTTGAAAATGCAGTGGATGCAGTTGTTGCGGCAGTTCCACCATTAGCGATGGGGACAACGCCAATAGCAATTGTTCCAGTGCTTGTAATTGTGCCGCCAGTTAAACCAGTTCCTGCTGTGATTGATGTAACAGCACTAACCCCTGCCACGGCTGTATTTACAAAGGCAGTCGTTGCAATTTGTGTAGAGTTTGTTCCGGCTGTAGCTGTAGGCGCAGAAGGAGTTCCCGTGAATGTTGGGCCTGCACTAAGAACAACACTTCCTGATCCAGTGCTTGTAGTTGTTCCAGTTCCACCATTATTAACATTTAACGTACCGCCCAATGTTATAACGCCAGTTGTTGCAGATGCAGGCGTTAATCCTGTGGTTCCACCCGCAAAAGAAGCTACACCCGCAACACTGCCTGAAATTTGATTCAGAACAAATGCTGTTGTGGCTACTTGTGTAGTATTGGTATTAAGGGCGGCTGTAGGCGCTGTAGGCGTTCCAGTAAGCGCAGGACTAACCGCCAATACCACCGCACCAGTTCCAGTTGTTGATGCATTAGAGGCTGATGTAGCGCGTCCATAGGCATCAAAAGTAACTGTAGGCAGGGTATAAGAGCCTGCTGTTACTGCGGTCGTTGCAAGGCTGATTTGGGGGCTTGTAGACCCATTGGCAACCGATATTTGACCACTGACACCAGTTACTGACACGGTGCTGAGTGCTGTACCGCTAATGGCTAACAATCCTGTGCCAGTAGTTCCTACAAGGTTTTGTAGTACCGTGGACAATGAAATTGTGGGGTTTCCAGTCGTGCCATCTGGGTTTGTAATTGTTAAGCCAGTACCTGACGATGCAATTTGCACATTGGTCAGTGTTGATCCGCTTGTTTTAACTTGAATGCCATTGCCAGAACTAATCAGGGATGACAAGGCACCTGTTACAGCAATTGTGTAGCTACCTTGTGCGCCACCATCTGTAAATGTTAGACCAGTTGATACTGCAATTTGGCGGCTATTGGCCAAACTAGTCTGTTGTCCAACAGTTAAAAACGGTTGGGTTTGTGTAGGCTGTACAGAAATCGCACCAGTTGTCGTCTGGACTGTGACACCATTTTGCACAATCGGCACTGATTCCAAACCCGTGAGAGCACTGGCTAATGGTAATTGCGTTATGGTTACATTTGACATAATTAGCTCAATGAAAGGTTGTCAAGGTTGCCATTTTGGGCAGGATTTGAAGTGGTTTGCTCAGGAGATATAACAGCATTTGAATACTCGCCAGTTTGCAAGTTATTATTTGTTGTTGCCACATCTTGATCTGGTCTTGGAAAACGAATGTTGATACGTTCAGTCTTCCGAGCCGCAAGTCGATATGGGTCTTTCTCGTCAGCACAGCCTTCGTTGCATACACGCAAACCGGGAAAGTTTGGATCGTTTCTCATCACCGCATGAGGACGCTTCATCTTGCACCGATCACAAATCGCAATCGATATTGTAGACATTCCACGTGTATCAAGGAATATAGGCATAATTACCTCGTATACACAGAGATATTAGGTGCAAAGTATTCTGGTGATTTGTCGCGTTCTTCTTGTTCGACATCATAAAGATGCTTATCTGCCATCTTTTCAAGATACATGATTCTTTGAATGTCAACTGCAGGAAACTCCAAGCTCATTTTGTGAGCTAGTAAGTTAATTACAGCCTCATACCAACGATTCGGTATGGCCAATTGCCCCGAAAGGGCACCAACGTCTTGGATATAGGCTGAATACCATACAGTGACCTGCACAAATGAAGTAGAGGGGACTGGCCAAAGCGCCAAAGTGGGATTTGGTATTGTTCTTTCAAAATAATATTGAAAAGGTTGGTTGGCAGTAAAGTTTTTGTTAGGCAAATTGGTGTAATCGTCCCTATTTAGACGTGACATCTCAATTTCTGTGCTCATGTTTCCAAAATATAGCTCTCGCAACGCCAATGTAGTGCCATTAAATGCCAAAATACGGTAGTAAATGACATTGGATCCGGGATCTATGTCTTGCCAAATCCATTGGCCATCAGTCACCGTGACTGCAGTAGCCGTATATAGCGTAGTCCAGTTTGTATTATCGCTCGAAGACTGTAAGTAATAGCTCCAAGTAGACGTTCCCCCCCCAGAAATGTAGGGCATGATGCCAATTGAGCCTATATACTGAGGATTACTTGTGCCGTAATTGATTGCAAAGTTTCCATTTGCGCTTGTTTGTTGGCAATATGTACTGACATCTTGGTCATACAAGTTGGAAACAGTACCGCCTGCGCTAGAAGTATAGCTACCAGAAGGTTGCTTCATTTGCCGATATAAGACGTTTAGAGCGTCATTTGCACCCGCAGGCAGGGTGTACATATACTGGTTTGCATTACAGCCTATAACGGTCTTAGAAATGGCAAAATACTGTATTCCACGGTTCATCATGTGCGACAAAAGGAAAAAAAGGTTTTCCCTAGCCGCTAACTGAAGCTCAGAACTTATCTCTTCGGCCAATTTTCCGCACCTACGCGCCGCATGATCAATTACGGTTTGTACGGTAACTACGGTTTGACCTACTGTTCCTGAGTATGCCATTTAATTTCCTTACCAACCGGGACAGTTCCAACGCTTTAGTGATGCCTTAGCTCTTGGCGCATCTCCACTTGCGTGTTTTACTACCCCAGACATTCTTGCACAAAATGAATCCTTGCGTGAACCACCTTGGGGCTGTGGAGCCTTTAAATGGCTTCCTGTCTCACGGTTGTACTTAGCCCTGCCTTTAGCTGTGAGTCCCGCGCCTTTGTCTGTCGATAGTTTTTCACCTCGTCCGACAGCCAATGACACGCCACCACCATCTTTGTGCTTTGCAGTTTTAGCTGATTCTTTGAAAGCTTCAGCAGTTGGGGCACCCTTTGAACCAACTTTTCGCATTTTTTCATGAGATCCATGGGCAATCCTCTCTTGTTTTGCATGAATATTGGCATACAAGCCGCCTTTGGCCATTTTCTTCCCCTCATCAGCTTTGACAAATTCTTTGCCGACCTTCTGAGGAACACCACCAAACCCACCTTTTGTGTGGGCGGCGGCTTCCATCAGCCTGTGTTGAGCAGGTGATTTACTTGGCATATTAAGCTTGTGACTCTTGCCAAGATAAACGGGCAAATGCAGTACCGTTTGAACCAATTTGGCTAACCGTTACATACAAAATATCAGGACCATCAGGATAAGTTCCCGCTTGGCTTGTAGGCACAGTGTTTGACAATCCACCACCCAATATGCAATTACCAAAAGGTGCAACTGCAGTTAAGTCTAGAGTTGTTTGGCCTGCTGTATTGGTAAAGAATGCCGCAATGGACTCACCGCCAGTGATGGTGGTTGCTGTATTGGTATTCGTAGCCACTTGCACAATTGAACTTGTATTGGTGTTGTTTTGTGTTGGAGAAGCAAAAGAAGTGAATCCACTTGTTCCACCAATAACACCATTCAAGATGAACTGAACAAGATAACTTGTAGTAGTCAACATAGCAATCTCACGCATTTGCAACTGCAAGCGATTGATAATCTCTTTGACCCCCAATGTACCCACAGTGCCGTTATCCACCGAAGGAGCCACGCGAATAGCCATAATTGGCACAGCCGTAGTGCTTGAAGTAGATACAGCCGAAGTCATACCGTAGTTAAAAATCAACGATATGTCATTGGTAAATCCACCGTCCATAACCACTGATGAACCCCAGTGAGATAGTTGAGCGGCAGTATCAGGAGATGCATACTCAACAGCAATTGGAGCAGTTGCAGAATAGGTAAATGCAGTAGCGGCGGCACCACCTGTTGCGCCCCTTGTAGCGCCTGTCAGAGATGTAGATGTCAATCCAGTATAAGAAATATACTCAATGACTCCAGAAGTACCATTACCAATAATACGAGCACTTCCACCTGCAGGGTTGAATCCTGATGTGCTACTCACATTAATCGTAGTGTCAGAAACGCCAATACTTGATGTAATGGTTGTCAATGGCAATATACTGTTTTGCTCATAGTGTGATGGCAAGTTTCCTGAACGCATATATGCTTGATATTGCACATTGTTGTTCTGGAATCCATAAACATAAATGATTGCACCACTTGTTGCCCTAAATCCAAATCTAGCTACACCTGCACCGTACCAAGAATAGTCCATGTAGAACATTTGTATTTTGGTCAAGTCTAGGTTATATCCAGATGGATTAGATGCAGATCCAGAACCATCACACACATCCCACCATTGTGATTGTGGAATCTTAGTCTCAACAACCCTTGAAACTAGAGCATTCGCAATGGTTGCACCACGATACTCAGGAGTTATATAAAGTTGTGTGTCGCTAGTGATAGTCAAAACTCTGTAAGTTTGGCCGCGAATGGTAATATAGTCACCAACCACCAATTGGGTTGTAAATTGAGTACTGCTACCAGTTACCAATGAACTGTTTTGTGTTGCAGTAACTGTTCCAGTAATTTGGTTAACGCTATTACGCAATACGCAATATAGTGTTTGGCCATCAAATTGGAAGAAGATACCGTTTTGGCTATCAAAGAATCCAATCTTGTTGCTTGATCCATACCAAGAATATGGGCTAACGTGAGGGATAGAAGGTACAGTAGATGTGGCTGTAGCCGCTGTTGGAGTTGACAATGCGGTATAAGTAAATGTCAACGCTGTAGGTACACTGGTAATTCTAAAAATACCATTGTAGGCAGACTGATCAAATCCATTAACTTGCACATAAGTGTTAATAGTAAAATTATGAGGAGTCTTACTTGTAACAGTTACTGTTGTTCCAGATGAAGTTAATGAAGTAAACGCAATCTGTGGTTTTAAAATAGTACCAGTAGAGAACTGAATACCTTTACCAGACTGGTATCGGAAATAACGTCTTGTCTGTCTGAACAGTTGCTGATTAGGAACGCCTGCACCCGCAGTAAAGTTTACAGAGCCATCATAAGCATGGCAATCCACCCAACCCACTGGACGGGCATAAAGATTAGATTGACCTGCCGTGTTAGCAATAGTCGTAGATGGTGTTCCATTCACGTTTGTAAACGTGAAGGTTGTTGCTGAAGGTGTTGTTGCTACAGTTTGTGCGCCATTGATCTGTGTTGCAGTCGATGGTCCTGTTGTTCCAGTGATGTAAATGGAAGAACCTGCTGACAAACCATGTGGGAATGAAGTTGTACAAGTTACTGTAGAACCAGAAAATGTAAATGCAGTCGTGCCAGTCAAGGCAAAAGCGCAATTTGAAAACGTGTAGCCTTGATAGCAATAGGTAGTAGCCGCAGAATAGTTGTTGACAGTAGTAACTGGATTGGCAACTTGAACGGTAATAGATGTACCTGCGCTAACACCTGCGACTACATATGCCCAACCTTGAGCATTAGGATCAATTGTGTCCTCAATAAAGAAAGGCGTACCAGTTGCAACAGTCACATTTGATGCAAACGTAATGACTAGCTGATATGTATTAGCTTGATTGCCTGTAATAGCAGACACTGGCAATGCCGCAGAGGGCAAATAATACAATGATTGACGATTGTTTTCTAGAGAAATTTGCTCCCACTTGGTAGGCTGTTGGCCATACTCAAAGTCGGTATCAATCAAGGATTGGGGCGTAGATACACGCATTTTGTCTACAGCATCATAGGCTCCAGACCTTTGTGCCTGCTGAAGACGTAATTGATTGTCAGTATTTGACGTTGGGCCAGTGTAAACTGATAATTCAGACATTATTCCACCTATAAATCATGAAGTGGGAGCCGTAGCCCCCACTTTTCTTACTTTTTGATACTGCCACCACGCTTTTTAGGTGGTACAACTGTAGTTGATTTTACAGTTTTAGTCACGCTACCTGATGGAGGCGCTCCAAATCCCAAAGCATTCTTGACCATGTTGTATCCACTTGTTAGCGGCTTCAACATCATGTCACGCATTGCTATATTGTCGGCCTTGTCTTGTTTTGCAACAGAGTCATAGCCTCCATGAGATTCGTCAGTGGTAGAGCCACCACCATCAAACTTTTTTACGTGGCCACCCTTCTTGAACACACCCGACAACTCATTGATCCGAGTAGCTCTTGAAGGAGGTTTGTTAGCTTGGGGCATTACCACGGCAGAACCCTGTTTGTTAACAGAGCCCCCCGTGGCGAAGTGCTTTTTTGCGTGGCCACCTCGCTTGAATCCACCTGCATTAGCTTCTTTCACCTCACCAGTTTTGGTGTGTGATTTGCCCTTGGGTGTAGTATCAACATTGTAGTTGGTGAAGTGACCTTCATTGCCTTCAATGGTGCCCTCTAGATCAACCATGCCGCCTTTAGCATAGTGGTGCTTCTTAGCCTTGCCACCGTGCTTGAAACCGCCGTCATTGGCCATATCAACTTGGCCTGTACCGCGAGCTTTTCTATCAGGCATTGCAGTGTGCAAATCAGTGTTCTCGTAGTAGTGCTCATTACCCTCGATAGTTCCACCCATGACTGACTTGCCACGTGTTTCGCTCTCGTTGGTCTCACTAGGAATACGTGAACCAATTGCACCGCCACTAGCGTACTTGCCGCCTGAACACATAGCTTTATGGTGCTCCATCATCTTTTTGTGATGAGCAGAACCACCTTCTTTGTGCATTTTGGCATGGTGTTTAGCCATGTGCTTGTGGTGCTCAATAGAGCCTTCAGGATGGCCAGATTTATGGTGAACCTTACCACCATGCTTAAAACCACCTGCATTGCCCTCTTTGATTTCACCAGTACCGTGTGCTGTATCACGACCTGCACCAACAACCTTGGTTTTGACAAAAGGCTTTTGGTTGTTTTCAATGGTATTTTTTGTTTCAAAACTATCCATTTCCTTCCCGCCGTCAACCTTGCCACCCTTGGCATAATGATGTTTAGATCCACCAGTTTTGCATTTTTCCAAATGCTCCATGGCTTTATCTAGATGATGAGCACCGCCACCTTCTTTGTGTTTCTCAAGGCAAGCTCTGGCTTTAGCAAGATTCTTCATGCGCTCAGAAGCAGAACCACCTGCGGCCATACCTTTGTGGGCTAAGTGAGCAGGCATATGCTCGTGATGACGCAACTCTTTTTCAATCTTCTCAAAGCGTTTGTCTTCAGCTTCTTGCTCTTTACGAGTTTCGATCTCACCGCCGACAGCCTTGTGAGCCTTGCCACCTTTTTTCATCAAAGGAGTAGCCATTGCCTTGCGGCGCATAGCCATGCTAGGACGCATAGGAGCCGCACCTGCCATTGCAGGAGCCATGCCCATAGGACGTGCCATAGGCATTCCGCTCATTCCACCCATAGCGTGGTGTTCCATTGACTTGTGGCCGTGCTCTTCCTTGCTTTCATGCTTTTTGGAAACATGACCGCCTTTTTTGAGCTTCAGAATAACTGAAGGCTCGTCAGTCATCATTTTGGGCATTTGGACGAATCCAGTTGCACCCTTCATTGCTTTTGCCATGAATTATTCTCCTTTAAGCTTGGGTGATGCCAAGCAAACCAGTTGCTGTAGCGTTAGGGCCAACCTGAATTGCAGTCAAACCTAACTCAAGTACCAAACGGGCTAGACCGTTCAGAGTGCCGCCGGGTGCATAAGTGCCGCGCACATCAGGTGTTACTGAGGTAGAAGTAAACTGGGGAACCAAGCTCATACCAGAGGTAATTGTTGTGCCGCTAGTAGCAACATAAGTACCTGCCAAGTAGTTGGCTTGAGTTGTAGACAATTTACCAGTTGTACCGTTAATCTTTGTCCACCAGTAAGTAGTGTTCAATGAAACTCCGGTCAAAGTACCCAAAGCACCAGTCAACTGAATCAAAGTACCACTCTCAGGAGCATAGGCCACGGTGATAACGCCGGGCGTAGCTGATGTGAAGTTAGTAATTGATTGAGTATTGTAGTTAGTGGTGTTGCTGTAATAGCCACTCAAGTAAGTACCTGAATCAAATGCAAGTGATCCAGTAAACTTGTTAGAAAGGATATAACTAGCATCGCTCATACGAGCAGGCAAACCGAGGATATTTGTTGTATCAACAGACACTGCAACAGTGGTTGCGGCTGAATAAGCAACTGAATAAACTTGGAAGAAAGCCTTGCGACCACTGGTAGTTGTTGATGCAACAGTACCAGACTGAATGATTTCAGTCATTGATTGGCCGTAATAGTCATAACCAGTGATAGTTATAACTGAATTGGTGGGTGATCCTGATGCTGTGGTTACAGATACTGCACGTGGATAGTCAAACTGAATAACAGAAGTACCATCTGAACGAATAACAGTAGTTGTTCCTGCAGTAGCAGAAGCAGTGGCAAGTGCAGTACCACTATAAGTGGTTGCAGTTGTAGGTGTCTTGGCGGCCAATACAGCGGCAGTAGTGGCAACAGCAGGAGTTGTATCATATAGATACACACGTCCCATTGGGCCAAAGCCAACTGACATTGGGGAAGGATTCTGAAAGGCGCTGTTGGCGTTTGTGCCAACGTACGCAGGTGCATTGCCTAGAAATAGGTCATCTGAAAATTGGGGCATGATCTTTACTCCATGAAAAGTTGATCAATTAAAAAAAAGGGGAGAGGTTTTGCCCCTCCCCACTTTGGCATTAAACGCCTGCTGTACCAAACAACGCGCGTGGATCAGTCCAGTTAGGAATGTAACGCTCAGTTGCTTTATAACGCATTGAATCAGTCTCGAAATCACCTTCCATGGTTTTCTCCAAACGTCTACGCATCATGAGCTTCATGCCCTCTGGCGCATCAGTCTGAACCCACCATGCAGTGGCAGAAGTCAAGCGTGACAATACGGCGGCACCCTCGTCTAGCAACCCGATTGACTTGATAGGATTCAAGTCATTGTTTGCTGTACCAGTACGGAGAACTGATTTCAACAAAACTTCAGCTTGGAAGATGTTACCGGGGGCAACAACCAACTGACGGGGAACCAAACGGATTTTCTTACCATTGTTGTCCACAGATTGACGGATTTGAATCAACATCTGTTCAAGAGATGTTTGGCTCAAAACTGCGGCTGAAGACAATTGGTTAGAGAATGTACCGTTCACGATTGGGTGAGCAGTGTTAATCAACGACACGCCATCACCACCAAGATAGGAACTATTGAAGGCTCTGTTCAAAATGTTTGCACAGAGAGTTTCTTTAGTTTCAATCAATGATTGTGCTAGGTGACGAGCATACACTTGACCGATACGGATGTGATCGCCATCTTCCACCAACACTTTTGTCAAGGCAAAGGCTAAACCAAAGACTTGATAAATATAGCGTTGTAGGAAGAGAACTCCACCCTGTTGGTAGCTGACAGGTGTACCGTCAGGCAACTGGGGAGCGGCTCCAAATCCATATAGGACAGGCTCTTCATGGTAGTTACGTGGAATACCGTCTTCTTCACGGAAAACACGTGACCACTCGTCTTCACGTAGGTCATAGACTCCATCAAAGCATTCGTTGAGAATTGGTTCAACAATACTTCTAAAGTCCGTACTTCGCATTGGTGCGGCCATAATTTACTCCTTATACGACAGCAGTAGTTGCCGCAACAAATTGAACATATGGTAATTGCACACGGACAACCGTGTATGCATCACCCCAAGCGTTGTCCACCAAAGGTGCAAGATCAACAACGCGCATTTGGCCTTGAGCGGCATTGGACTGAGCAGATGCTGAAGCCAATGTACACTGAGACAAACCAGTAGTTGTTGAACCACCAGTAATTGCGCTGAAGTTATACTCGCCACCAATAGAGGTTTGAGCTAGAGAACCATCGGCTTGGATTTCATAAACGATGTTTTGGTCGTTATAGAAATAAGCAATACAAGATCCAGTGATGAATGTTGTGTTTGCAGGCCAATAGTTGGACACACGGCGGCGACCAGTAGAATCAGTCCACTCAACGCCTGCGAACGCACCTGCGACTTGGTAGCCAGAGGATGCGGCGCTATTGCCGGGTGTAGCTGAAGGTACGATTGTGCCGTTAGAGATTCCAGACAAACCAGTAGCAGTCAAAACTGCGGCGGTCACATAAGAAACAGGTTGGCCTTTCAGAATACTGACGGACAAACCAGATTGAATCCCATTAGCTAACGCTTGAGCACGATCCAGACCAGAAGGGTGAAACGCAGGGCGTAAGCCAAAGGGAGCATTCGATGCTGACATAAACTACTCCTTTTGTTAAATAAACCTTACCCGTAAAAGACGGGATTAGGCACATTATTTTTGCTTAACTGTCTCAACCCATCACCTTCGATGTCAGCCAACCCACGTCCAGAACTATCTTGAGTTCCTTGGAGTTGCTCAACTTGGACTCTGATCTTGTCAGCTTCTTCATTGGGCAAGTCGTGGTGCATATGCAACATAACCTCTTGGTACATATCCATAGGGATCTTAAACAAGAGCATTTCATTACAAGCTACATAACCAACGTGTTCTCCGGCCTTGACTTTGTAACCCTCGAATCCAGATACTTCTTCCGATTTAACCGGAACATATCCTAATCGCATACGCTTATCAATGCTGTCGTAACTGTTAGTAGATGACAACCAACATACGTGCCATCCGGGAATGGATGGGGCTTTGGGTAAAGCACTTTGCGTCCACTCTTCGCTCCACATTTTTTTACGTTCATGCGAACTAGTGAACTTTTCTTCTGGTGCCAGTCGGGAGTGATCTTCAGTTGACCGATTCTCTCTACCGCCTGCATTCAAAGATTTTTTTAGACGTGATTCCATTTGCTAGATCCTTTATTGTTTGTTGCGTGATTCTTTGATATATCGCTGTATCATCTTGGCCTTTTTAACAGGGTCATCCCACATTCCTGCGTCCTTCATAGCCCTTACCTGTTCTGGTTCAAGTATGAATTGCGCCCTGTTAGTAGAACCGTTGACGGTTTCGCGTCCAGTTCCTCCCACAACACTCCTAGGTCTCCTTGCAGATGGATTTGCGTCCATAGTGTCATTGTACCTATGGTTAACGCGCTTTGACAAGCGTTTGTCCAATTCCGACCAATAATCTGGATCAGCAGGATTCCAACCTTCTTTAACTAGGTCTTCATCAATAACTTTTGCTATACGGCTGTCAGTATCGTGGCCATTTGGGTCGTACCATTCGTTCCTTTCCATCCAGTTAGCGGCATTGCGCTGTACTCGTGGATCGGGCAAACTATTGTTTTGCTGAGGCTTGATAGCGGCTTCTTTGTAACCTTTTAGGTCACGGATCGCCATCATCGCTTCGTCCCTTAACTCTTGAGCCTTATTGAAAGCCTCGCCGTCTTGGGAAGACATAGCCTCTGACATCTTCATCTTGGCATACTGCAGGCGCAACTCTTGGTCTTCTACGGCCTTGTCAATACGGGCAAGATCAGCACTGTGAGTCTTACGCTCAACAACAGCCAGACGCTCCATTAACTGTTCGTTTTGCTTTCGGAGCAGATTAAGTTGGGCTTCCTTCTCAGAAGTTGTAGCCTTGGCTATTTCCTTCTTGTATTTGCGTTTGTTGCGTCTAGCCTCACGGATGGCTTGTGTGTCATCAGGATGGTCATCTCCACCATCTTCTGGGACATTAGATATGTCTTTTGGACTATCTTCGGCATCATCCTCGGGGATCATACCCTCGGGTACATCAATCACGGCAGACCCATCGGTCTCTTCCTTGACTGTGAATTCTGGTTCTTTAGTTTCAGTTGTCATATATAGGCTCTCATGGCTAAGGGATCACCGATTACTTTGGCAATTACTTCATGGTCGTTGAGGATCATAAAAAGAGCTTTGTCTTCATGAATGTCCTCACCGGGAACTGCTACTTCCCATCGATCACCGCCCCATTTGGGGACTCGGATGTAGTCACCTACTGCACACCATGAGCCTTCTGGCCATGGATTCATAGTGTCTCGGTTTTTAAACGCCAATGGCCCGATCATCAGGACTTTGGCTACCATGTTTTGCCACTTCTCAGTCTCTTTTGTTTCTTCCAAAAGAATAATCCCTGAACCTGTAGTTTTCTTCTTAGTACGCTTTAACTGAACTAAAATTCTTCCACCTAATGGCTCTGCTCCGGGATTTACAACTGGAAATGCCCAATTTATCTCAGCTTCGTTAAAAGCTACCGTGCTATCGCTCATTTTCTCTATCCTGTTCTTGTTGTAACAAATTGTTAATAGTATCCAAGACCTCTTGGAGACCAAGATAAACACCAACTGTCCTTTGGTACGATTCCCATGACGAAGCGTTTCCACACCCCAAGGAGAAAGCTATTTCAGCTTGTCGCGCCTTAATGACAGTGATGATCTGTGAAGTTGAAATCATTTATTTTTCTTAGCTTGTGCGAGTCCTCCTTGTGGTTTAGATGGGGTTTTTGATCCACCTTTGGGTTGATAAGATGTGCCGTCAAGCTTTTCGCCTTGGGCAATACGTTTGTGCTGTGGAACGTCCACAGACTTTTGCTCGTTATCACTAGACATTTTGTCCTCCTAAGTAAGATTGGGCACGGTCTTGTAGCTCCAATGCAGTTTTTGCCTGCTCATGTTGCAATTTATCCCCGTCATGGGATAACTTTGCAGATTCAATACGTTCTTTAGTAAGATTGTTCTCAGTATTCATGGCAACACCCATTTCTGTCTCTGCGGCGAACTTGTCCTCGTCAGCCTTGAGTTTTGCAGATTGCAATGCTTGGTCAGCCTGCAACTTAGCCTGAGACAATGTCATATCCATCTTGTCTCTCTGTGCCCTACGCTGAGTCTCAGCCATAGAGGTTTGGATCAAAGCTTGAGCTTCTGGATCTGGCGGTACTGCCTGTTGTTTCAACTGCTGTACTTGTTGCATCATCTGTTGGAAGATAGGCATGACGTATTGGAAAGTCAACTGGGAGTCTTGTTTCACGTGTTGAGCGGCTAGTGCATAGAGCTTGTCAATGCCATGTGTCACCTTCTCATCGTCATAATCCATGTGTTTATGCTTCAATGCACCGTTAACATACTCATTCATGCGATGCTGATACCATTTGCCCAAGTGATCTTGCACGTGCTCAACCATAGGCTGTAGCAATTGAGGCATGACTAATGGATTATTGCCACCAAAGACAGGATCTTGGTAGAAATCAATGTGGGTTTGGATGTGCGCTAGGTGATCTTGCTCGTCATAAGCCTTGGCAGGCTCTCCACCCATCATCATGATGTTCTCTTGCGAGGCATCAATCATCTTGTCTTCAGGCTCCATGATCATCAATTCATTGATCTGGGGCACTTTCATCTGCTTTAAGAAGCGTTCTAGTACCTTTTTAGTCTTGAATTGGTCTGGAAACTGTCCCATCAAGGCCATTACAGCCTGAGTTTGAGCCATTCTCTGCGTTTCAGAGAAGATATGTGGGTCAGAAACAGGAATAACGTCTGTATTGCGCTTGAAATCATCCCTGTGGATGTCTAAATCAGCAACAACTTCGCCTTTTCTCTGCTCGTCAAGATACCAACGGTTCAATCTGGCCAAGACTTTGAGCACACGCCCTTGGGATTCATGCAACCTAGCGTGAATTGCTGAGTAAACATGAGCGCCCTGCTCAATCAAGGCTTGGGCAGTACCCACAGGCATATTGTTGGTAGCGTCTGCAATCTTCTCTTCAGAGGTAGATACAACGCCTTTGGCGGCTTCCGTTAGCCAACCCAATAGCTCCATAAGCACTGCGCTTGGAGGATTGAATGGCATGGGCATAGCAATCTTACGTACGTCATCTACGCCCGGTGCGCCCTCGATCTCAGCCACCTGAGTGACCTCAACTTGCTGTGTCTGCCCTGACATCCTTGCGCCCTTGATCTTGAGCATGGTTGCAGAGTTATTAATGTGGGCAGAGTCCAATAGAGCACGTAAAGCACCCGTCAAAGCGGCACTCAGTCCACCAATAAGGTGAGGCATTCCAATAGCGTAAGCACCCCTCCAAGGGATAAACTTAAACTCGATCAGGTAATCGAGCTTTGTCATTGTCTCATCGCCCTCTTCCCAGTTCCTGTAGAGGCCAACGACCTTTTGGTCTAACTCATCCACCATCAAGATGTAAGGAGCATTCTCGCCCTTAGTGCGCTTGTCCTCGTCAATGTCTAGCCATGTATAGATGTGGTAGACGTTCCTGACTCCATCATCATTGTTTTCCCATTTCTTACCCTCAATCTTGGCGTTAGCCTTCTCCGAGTAAGTCTCTTCAGGTGTTTGCGAGGCGCGAATCAAGTCGATGTCACGATAAAGTCCTGCCTTTACCCTGCGCTCGAACTCCCATGATGTGATAGTGTTAACTTCTGTTACCCGTTGTGCGGTATAGAAGTTGGCGCAGGCGTAAGGCAAGTAGATATTGTCAATAGGTACAAATTCAGTACAGGGACGTTTTTTGTCTTCGTCATACCACATTTTGAGGTACTGTGAGCCACCAAGAGGAAGTTGGGTCAGTAACTGCTCTTGTTCGTCCCTGAACTCTTCAATCTGCTCAGTCAACTGCCAGTTCATGTAGTCACGCTTACGCTCTGCTACTTTGACTTTTTCGTCATTGACTTCGCCAATAATCTTTGTGCGGGTTGGGCCATCTGGTGGGAAAAGCTCTTTAATGGCTCTAGACGCAAAGTCTACGCAAGCTTCTGCCATGATAGGGTGAACGACTTTAGAGGCTCCTAGGAAGTTTGCGCCTCCGGGTGCATCCTTACCCATACCAGTCCGGCGTAAGCCCTCCTCGTACTGTTTATCGCGCTCCTCGCGGCTCTTCTTGTCATTGTCAATCAAGTCCATGTAATGCATGGCTATCTTGTTCAAGTCATAAGGGTCAAACACCTCTGCCAAGTTCTGGTAAAAGTCTTCGTCCTCATCAGGAGATGAATAGTTTTCTAGGTTAACAACGGCCGAACCATCAGCCTGCTCTTCAACGTCTAAGTCTTCATCATTGATGTCAACGGCCACACTTCCATCTTCATCAGGCTCTGATATGCCTTGAATGAATCGGTTGTAATCTTGTGGTACGGGCATTTGAGTAGCCATAATTATTTCCTTTTGAATGCTTTATTTTGCAATTCCATTTGCATTGCGTCAGAATTCTTTGTTACCTTAACTTTGCCGCCCTTTTTCTTGCCAGTCAGAGCTTTCATCTGTTTTTGATATTCGCCAATTTCGTCAATCAGTTGTTGATCAATAGGCTGTCTAGGGCCAACCATGCCAAATGATCCAAACTCTTGTGGCGATTGCTTTGGGTTTGCCCTTACTGCCTTAACTGTGTCAGGGAAAGACAACTCATAAGGAACAGGATATGGCGAGGTTCCCAAGAAAGAACCGGGGATGTCATGCGAATAAGTGGGATGGCTAGAGTAATCCAATGGCTGATCTGGCCTCATCTCACCAATTGACTTGCCAGTTACGCCTATCTCTAGATTGCGTAAGCTAGGCTCAGTGATTGCATGGGCAATGTCTTGGCCTCTAGGTATGCCAATCTCTTCGCTTAAAGTAGGCTTCATCATTAACTGATTGAAGTGCTTTCTAAGCTTGGGATCCATCTGCATCTGCATATAAGCATTGCCAATGTCTTCAACAGTCTCAAAGTTTGGTCTTGGGCCTTTAGACAACGGGCCACCCTTACGAATCAATTCATTGAGCTTTTCTATCTGCTCAGGAGTCATGCCAGACTTTGCAATAGCATTCAAATTGGCATCAGCAAGGTGTTGGGCATAGTAGTAGCTATTTGGCCCCATCATGACATAGTTACCCAATACTGGGGCGTTATATGCCTGCGAAGCTTCTTTGGCTAAGTTCTGTACGCCTTGTGCAGGGCCAAGTCCAGATGCCCAGAAGACATCTTTACCTTGTCCATACAATGGGCCGCCATGCTGTGGTGATGGAGACTCCAACTCGATGTCACCCACTTTGTGTAAGGTCTGGTTAGTAACAGTAGGATCACCTTTGATCCCAATCATTACCTTGCCCTTATGCTTGGCTAGGTCAACCATCTCAGGGTCAGGCATGGGTGTATCGACTCGAATGTCTACAGGCAAAGACTTCTCACGCATAAATTGCTTGTTAGACTTGCCTGCAACACCACTGACTTCACCTGTGACTTGTGGTGCCATGCGTTCAGCAATAGCTCTGATCTCACTAATAGTCTTTGGGGCGGCTCTTTCAAGCATCTTGGCTATAGCTCCACCACCCGCAAACTTCCTGTCGCTCAACTCCATCATCATTGCGTCTGGATTGTCGCTAATGTGAACCTTTCCACCACGCTTGAACTGTGGCGTTGCATCAGGCGTTCCACTTACTGTGCCCAAGTCAACTGGTGCTTGTGTATCTTTTGGAAGATAAGACTTCAATTCTTCGTCAATTGGCGCGTTCTCTCCATGGATTTGCTTGAGATTGTTATATTTGTGAATCAAAGGCATTACGGTTTCATAATCTTCTGTTGGCATAAATCTTGGAAGATCAAAGCCACTTGCCTTGCCTATATCTTGTGCGCCAGTCATTACTGTATCGTGCAATCCAGTATTATGTAGATCACCCACATCACTCCAGTTACCTGACTTTACAAAGTCTTGAACAAAAGGGAGGTATTGCTCGTTAGGAGCACGATTCTGCTTGCCTTTGATTTGAGTAATGTCAAGATTTTGTGGAATGTTTAAATCATCAAATAAATATTGAGCATGGCTCAATTTTTCTTCTGGACTGGGTCTGTAATCAATGTTATAAATCCAATTTTCAAAACGTCTGTTAAATTCGTCTTGAACTTCTCTAGGTTGTTTATGAAGATGTTCTTCAGTAGGATTTGATTGTGCAACTTCAATTGTAGTATGTGGATTGCCTTTAGGGTCAACCAATGAGTAAACCTTAGCTTTCCCACTCTTAATGGCTTCCCATCCACCGTGACCATAATAGTCGCTACCTGAGTCACCAGATTCTGGTATCCAATCAGGATGGCCTTCTGGTGGCTCGTATCCACGAACCGAGTGACCCATGGCTTGTGATTCTGCGGCAAATTGTCCGGGTTGATCTAACTGCACCCACTTCATTCCATTGGGATACTCTTTATGCAAAGTCATTTCATCAAGCTTTTTAGCTTGAGCTTCTTGCATCTTCTTAGCTAATGCTAAATCATAGTCAGCAGTCTTGCGTACTGCCTGCTCTATGCTAATGTTTTTCAACTCTTCGGGTTTCAAACGCCCAGTAGTTAAATTTTCTTTCAACACATCTAATACGTGATCAAAGCCTAGGCCGCCAGTTTGGGCTGAATAAACACGAGTATTTGGATCGAGCTTGTTTACAAATGGGTTTTCTTCAAGAAGTTCTTTGTTGTATTCTAAATCGTGAGAATGTAGATTTAGTTGTTTGGCCAAAGCTTTAGAAAATGTATCATCTCCAACAATTTGTTCTTTATCGTCATTAGCAATGTTTCTAACAAAATTGTTTTCTTGTTCTGGGCTTAGATTCAGACCTTTGTCTCTGATATGTTGTATTAACTTTTGATTTAAATCATCATGCGCTTTTAATGATTCTTGTTTGGCTTGCTCAAGTTGTGCCAGTCTTTCTGGCGCTTCTTGTATGCTTTTGGCTTTTTTAGGATTAATTGACATATCAGAAATGTCTTCCCAACTCTTTGCCTGCGTTGACTTACCCATTCCTTTAAGAGGAAAACCTTCATCAACTCGCATTTGATCTAGTAGCTCATTGACATCTTCCAATGGAACATGAGCAACGTGCTTTGTACTTAATTCTTTTTCATTCTCAGCTTCAGTTCTTAATCTATTAGCTTCACGCTGAAAGTTTGCCTGTCTTCTAGGATCTGGTTCGCTTTGTGCCCTTTCAGTAAGACGATCAGCCTTTGCAATGTCTTTGCTGTACTTGCTGTTAATTTCATTGATTCGATTGTCAATCATTAACCGAATTGGGTCTTCAGGCGTACCCATTTGATTCTTGACGTAGTTGGTTAGATTCTTTTCAATCCAGTTGTTTAAGGCAACATCTTTTTGTAAATTATTTTTGCTATTATGGAAAACTTGTTGTGCTTCAGGTGAAGACTTTTTCATCTCTTCTGATTGAATATAGTCTTCTAATTGGTTCAATAAGTCTTCAGGTTTTCCACCACCTGCTGTTGTTTGCTTTAATCTTTTTAAATTTTGCTCAACGCTGTTGTTTAGCCAATTACCACCCTTGGGCTTGATCACAAAGTTGGCTGTAGGTGCTCCATAAGGGAACATCTGTCCGGACAAGAACCGCTTATTGAGTTCCTCTCCTGCCATCTTTCCAACGGCTTTAGCGCCCTTTCCTGCCACATTAGCTAGGTCAGGCGCATAAGGTGCCACATCTAAAGCAAAGTCTCTTACATCAGGCGCTAGGTTCTGTGTACCGCCTAATCCACCTGCGCCAGTAGTCAAAGGCTTGCCATATGACCTGTTCTTAAAGAATTCAGCGCCAGACTCTAATGGTAATAGGTTGGCAAAGTTAAAGCCTCTTGGCTTGATCTCTTGGCCATCAACTGTAGGGTGAGCCATGAATTCAAGTGCTTTTGCTAATGCGCCTGTGATTGGCTCTTGTGGCGATGCCTTTAGTTCAGCCATGTAAACCTCGTAGGGTAAGGATACGCTGATTATGCCAACAGTTAGACAAAAGGTCTAGATTATTGAGCATAAGGGTTGCCTTTATTCCTAGACTGGCCAGAGTCTACATAATCCTCTTCATCATAGTCATCAGGTCTTGGGCCATCTACATCCAACCATCCAGAGTCCCTTAGATACCGCAAAGCCTGAGTAATGGCATCTACGTAGTCATCATGTGCAGACTCAGGGAATGAACAGATCTGGCTCACCATACCCTCAGCCCAATCACGAACGAAACCTTTATTCTTACTTGACTCAGGTATCCAGACTCTGCCGTGGGCAATGACTGGGCTTACCACGTTGAGGCGTTGCACCTTGTCAATGCGGCCGGGGTTATAGGCTCTAACGGGTAAGTGCGCCCTTTGCAGGTCTTGGATCAACTGAATGCCTGCTGACTTATCCTCCACCAGAATCAAGTCTATGCGCTTCTTGTCCTTGCCCTCACCATAGACTACCTCGTACTCTTGTTTGACCTTTGGGCGTAGATCTGGATACTGCAGGCGGTCTTGCCAACAGTCAATCACCATACAACTCATGGCACCATCGGTAGGCTTGAACACGCCCAGAGTCACACACGCTGTAGCATCATTGACCGTCTTTTCTGATGTTGCACAGTCATAAGACTGGATAATGTACTCGAACTTAGGGTAAGCCTTGCCGTTTGGCCATAGCTTAAACATACTGCGCTTGATGATTCCAGTGTCCTCGGGATCGAGGATCTCAGCATAAATCTCCTGCCGCCCTAGTTTGGTGCCTTCATACTGCAGAATCTGTTTCCTAAAGCTTGGCGCTAGGTTGTCAATATTAGTGTAGGTTGAGGCGGTAGTAACGCATACATCATCCCCATCCCTGCCTACCAGATCAACAATCAAGTCCTTTGGCCGTGGCGTTGTCGTACAGATTATGCGAGTCTTGGCTCCCAAGCGCACCGAGAACTGGATCTGATCCCACGCTTCCTGCAGGTAATCCCATGCCGCCAACTCATCACACCATGACCCATGCCACTGTCCACCCCTGAAACGCTCAGGCTCTGATGCGGGAATACCCTTAATCAGGCTACCGTTGATCAGGATGATTTCACTGAAGCTCTTGTTGTAATCTTGTATAAGTTCACTGGGTATGACATTGATCAGTCCAGAGTCACCCTCAAAGCAAGTACCCCGTACGTCAGCAGAAGTCGGAGCGGCCACTAACCATCTAGTCTTTGGCTCACTCCATGCCCACCAGAATATTTGCTCACTGGCCATACGAGTCTTGCCTGCACCCCTCCCTGCAAGGACAAGGTGTATATTGAACCAGTCGCCCTGTGGCGGTATTTGGTGCTTATGAGCCTGTTTGAGCCATAATAAACGCTTTGCGTACGCTATTTGGTCTAAGTCATCTAAGTTGTCAAAGGCTTGCTGTACGCTTGGATCGAGCAATACATCGAATACATCACTCATTAATTGACTTCAGTTCGATGTTCTTTATAACCTCGTCCATCATTTCCTTAGCCCGAATCCTGTGCTCATGGACAACAGGGTTTTCAGCGTCCCCCACAACTTCTGTCCTAGCAAGCTTAGGAATATGGTACTCAACCACCGTCTGAAACATATCGAAAGCTTTGGCAGGGTTGGGCTTGATATCATGAGTAGGGTCACCATTGGCCACCGCATCGAGCCACTCAGTGAGCCTGTGCGCGTTTCCATCGACAAAGGTAGCTATGGCCTGTCGAGCCTCGTTTGTAGCCTTGTTGGGCGTTCCTGCCTGTCTACCGCCCGTCTTCTTGCCTACAGTCATAATCGTCCCTCCAAGTAAATCTATTTCAGATAAGTAAGTGTTTACTAACAACCTGCTATTTTAGCCTTGCATGACCCTTCTGTTGAGTCGGTTGATGTTGTCTTTTTGCTCTTCAATTGTTTCGTTAGCCAATGCTAACTTGTTTTCTAAGTATCTTATCCTGCTTTGAGCATACTCTACCCAGTTCATCCAGTCCATGCTTGTAGACTCTATGTCTTCGACTGTTGGTACTTTTGGCTTTGGTGCCTTTGTTGTCTTTGCGTCTATAGTCTTCTGGCTTAGTGCCTTAGACTTGTATGCCTTTGTCGGCGGCTTGGTTAGTTCTTTAGTAGTCATTATTTGTTCCTATCCTTTAAAGCGCGCGACAATTCTTTGGCTAACGCAAATATATCCTGACCTTTGCAGAAGTTTGCAATCTCAAATACTTCGTCATCGGTTAAGTCCACCCATATTGATGGCGGCTCGTCTATTGACTTCAAAGGGCACTTAGGGAGTATGTTCTTTGCCCAATCCATGCGGCGAATCATGCGCTCGAACTCTTCGTCTTCTTCCCGCGATATTGTGGTATTCATACCGTCTCACCTACACCGTGCTCTTTTTCGATGTCTCTAGCCAGTTGCCGCCAATCTAGGCTATGTCTGTACAGAGCATAGACTCGGTCATCAGTAAGTGGGTCTTTATGAAACCGTGCGAGCAATTCTGTTTTGCGCCGCACATCTGCCTCATATTCAATGAGCAGTTTACGCAATTCACTTATCTCTGACTTCAGCGCTTGCGTTTCTTCCGAGCTTGGCAAGTGGATTGTGTAAGTGGTCATGGTCGGTCTCCTTTTAAATTAACGGCCTCCATGACTCAGTATTTTAATCGATTGTTAACAGTCAAGTCAACTAAAAGTTTAATTATTCCACTATTTCTGTTGCTAAAATTGCCTGCAAGCCTGCCAATAACTGTTCGGCCTCTGCCTTTGTGAAGACAACAAAATTAGAGCCATGGCTATGCTGTAGGCTTAACCAAGCGCCGCCCTCGTTCCAGTCTGACAGTGATACCCTAACGCCGTCTTTTGTCTTGATGATTGTTTCGTTTTCTAATGTCATGATGGTTCCTTTTGGTTAAATGTCGTACAAGTAAGCGGCTGTCATTTCGTCAGCGTGGTCGGCATAATCACCCTTTGCGAAATCTTCTAGTTCGCTCAATTCATATTTGTCCAAGTCATAGGTGACATTGGTGCCTGATGCATCAAAGACGAACACATCAAAGTATTGGCCGTAGCCATCGTTACATACGTCATATGCTACTGTATAGCCATCTGTATTAACTTGGAATTTAAAGTCTGTGGGTTTAATCATTTTGTTTCTTTCAAGTAACCTGCTCTGTTGCAGTACGTTAATTATAAGTTAAAGTAAATACCTCATGCAACTGTAGGGTTATTTAATTTAAAAATGTTCCGTCATTAACAGACTCGTAAATTCCCAAAAGTGCAATGTATTCACCATAAGCCACAACACGGTCAAAATCTGATCTATCTTTAATTTGGTTTGTACCATTGGTGGACACAAATTTCCAAATGTTTTCCATTTTGGATATTTGAATTTTTAGTTCGTTGAGTAAAGCTTTTTTGCTAAAGTGAGTCATGATTGTTTATTCTTAATTAGTTTGGATATGACAGTTAATGCCTTGAGCACGAAGATGTTCCACTAATTGCACAGCATCCTCATAGAGCATAGGTGCAGTTGGCTTGCGATAACTTGCTATAACAATGTATTTCATGGTGTTTCCTTTAAGCCCCCGAGGGGGCGTTTGGTTTAACGTGATGTAACTTTGACTGAGAACACTGCTGTGACTTTGGTGTTGTCAATGATCACCTCGTCAGGAATGTTGTAAATCTCTGCAATGGCTTTCCAATCGGTAGTCTTGCGATTGGACTCAATGTATGTGGCCTTGAACAAAGCACCTTCGACAACCTTAGCACCACCCATGGATGCTTTGTCTTTGATTTCGTCTTTGATCTTTTCTGCTTGTGCAGTTAGCTCTGCAATGCGAGCAAGTAACTCGCCTAGTGTGTCTACGGGAGAGAGAGTGAGGTCGTTTGCATTCATGATGTTTTCCTTTGTGTTTCAGATAACCTGCTTGTTGCAGTGATTGGAATCTTAACACAAAGTTAATGTCTGTCAAACACCTATTTATATTGCCCTTCTAATCTGTGGGGTTATTCAACAATTTAGCCACATCATCAGCCAAGTCATCCTCTGTAAACCCCCAATGCTTTGGGAATCCCTTTGTGCCTAGCCCGTGTACGCCCGTGTTGCCTCTGTGGTGCTCTGGGCATAGCGCTAGTACGTCTATGTCTTTTGACCGCCCCCAACCGCCTGCCTTACGCCTTGGATGGTGCAATTCTGCAGGTGTTCCCTCATAGCCCATGCGCCTACAGACAATACACCCCAACTCGGCTACTGAGTTCATGTATTTCTTTTCGGCTTTGGTGCTCATACTGTCATCCGATCCATAGCCCTGTCATTTGCCGATTGTGTTCTCCACACCTCGACTCGCGCCTCTGCCGCAATGAGTTGCCACTTTAGTGTCTCCTCGATAGCCATGGCCTCTTTAATCGAAAGTAAATGCGCTTTATAGTTTGGATGGCTATACGCCTCCCTCTCCTGTGCATTGACCGCCTCAATGCCCTTTGTAAGGGCTTCTTTGCACAGTTCTGCCTTGATTGTTTTGCGGTACTCTTCGAGATAAAAGCGATCTGCCTTGGCTTGAGCGTATTTGACCGCATTCTCGTACATAAAGTCGATTGCGGCATTTGGGTCTATCTTGGTGGTCATACGGCACTCACAGTTCCATCTCTGTAAAACAACCCGTCAAATCGTCTTGATGGGTAAGCAAAATGGTCATCGGCACCCTGTCTTACTGCAGGCAACCGAGTCTCTTTGCCTGTATAAACCTCATAGGTGTACCTGCCTTCCCTCTTTGGCAATTGCTTCTTAACAAACCTACCCATTTGATCTAGCCTAGATACGCCAGACGGCGTGATTGTAAAGTTATAGCCAGAGCGGTTGATGAATCCGTCATTGGACAACGGCTGAATAATAGCTCGGTCGAATATTGACGGTGCGTCTTTATACTGAACCGATTTACGCCAAGTCCCTGCATCCATCGGTAGCATCTCAATTTTGCACAATGCTTGGTGAATCTTTGATCCAATTGTGTATTTACTTTTCATGTGTTCTTCTCCTTGAGTTTGGCTTCAATGGCATGGGCAAATGCAACATGGTGAGGCACTGCGCCATACACTTGGTCTTGTATTTCATCTATTTCTTGGGGTGTTAGTCCTATCCATGTGCGTTTTTGTTGGTCTTTGTACAGCGGGATAGCGTCGTCATCACCTTTGTTTGTTTCAAACCAAAGAGACAAACCCGTGTCATAGCCAAACCAACCCACGCAGTCTTCAGTTAGTCCTACCCATGTGCGTTGTTTGAGGCGTTCAATCTCTGCTCGTAACTCAATATTGATTTTGTGTTCTTCAATACCTTTGCGAATTAATTCGCTAGTCACCTGCGTTTCCCGATGCTCCCAATCGCTGTACAACATATTGGTGCGTGCAAGAAACTCGATCTTCTCGTTAAGCCGTTTGATTTCCGCATCTTTATCGTAGTAAGAAAGAGTGCAGTTATCGTAGTTTTCGCAACAAGTATCAACCATCCCATTGGGGCAAACAGTTCTATTCATGTGTTCTTCTCCTTTTGTGTTTGGTATGTAATGTGGATATGGTTCATTGACCAATTCCACGCCTTGTCCAGTTTCATACGCTTTAACAGCATCGCTGTTCCACATAGGCTGTTTCATATGTTGCGCTCCTTCAGCTTGTCTTCAATTCTTTTGTAAATGTGCCACGGCAAAAATTGATCGGGCGTTATGGTAAAGCACTCTTTAACTTCTTCCTCTGTCAGTCCTACCCATGTGCGAGTTTGTACGGTTGACATAGCCCAATCAAGCCATTCTTTTGCGTCCATTTCGTAATAGCCAACAGGCCCAACAGATGCCAACTTCTCGCCAAACCTGATTGCGGCTTTGTGCCACTGTTCATTTTGGTA
>Ga0207955_1000038_pt1 | contig 53551 bp, 75 predicted proteins | sample CryBogCBE29Jun09_FD_184563 | JGI IMG/M metagenome (GOLD analysis project Ga0207955, IMG submission 184563) | Freshwater microbial communities from Crystal Bog, Wisconsin, USA - CBE29Jun09 (SPAdes) (version 2) | ecosystem: Environmental > Aquatic > Freshwater > Lake | place: Crystal Bog... | reverse complement strand
GCAGCTTTGGCTTGGGCATAAAGAGAGGCATTATTGTAGATAAATTCAGCGTTTTGTTCAGGAGTCATGGTTCACCATTAAGTAAGCTAACCAAATACAAATCATTACCAAGCCAGCACTCATGCAAGCACAAATCAAAGAAATGAGGGTAATCACAAAAGTTAACAGGGTCATTCTTGTCCCCTTGTTCTGATATCTTGTGCAATGCTTTGTTGAGCAAACAAATATCCTTTTTTTATATCTTTATTTTCATCATGCAAAATTCTGTTTTCTGCAATCTTTGCACAAGCCTCACGTTCTTTTTCTGCTACCAGTTTGGCAAAGCGTAATAAATCATCATCATCTAAACGCCATTCTTCTGGATATTTTTTAGGGCTATAACCTCCAGCTTCTTTAGCCATCTCTATGATTTCATCTTTAGTCATTTTGCCTCCCTAATCATTATTTCTACATAAGGTTCACCATAAACCTTGGTTGCGTGTAAATCCACAATCTGTGTGTCATCATCGTAAACAACCCCATTCATGGCATCTAAATAGGCTTTAATGATATTGTCAATGTCAGGCTTTTTAGAAGGCCTTTCTGCGCCTATTAAACAGGCCTCCCTGCGTTTTTTTGAGTACGACTTAGGCACAGGCATAGAAATGTAAATAAACGCTTCTAAATCGGTTTTAAAAGGTTCTGATGCACCCATCGCACGTTTAGCTTTGTCAACAATGAAATCTTCATATTCAAGCGTTGACTTGGGTGTGTAGGTAGAAACAAAGTTTCCTCGTCTGGCAAACCGCGGCCTTGCCTTACCTTTGGGTAGTCCATCGACTTTAAACATGACGATCAGCATTGAGTTCCTTAATTCTTTGGGCAATTAACTTGCCTATTCCATGAAAAGCAGGTTCTTGTTCCATTAGCTTAACTTGTTGACGAACATAGTCAAGCCATGCAGGTTTAATGGCTAATTTGGCATAATGTTCGACAATAAGTTCAATCTTCATTTCCCGCCTTTTAGCATTTGAAACTTTGCTTTAATATCTTCAGGCATTGCAACGGCTTTTTTAGCATCTTCTTCCAGCTTAACAAGCACGGGATCGCGTTCTTTAGATGATGGAACGGTTTGATGAACAATATCGGTTTTATTGGCTATCCATTCGGCTTTAAAGGTTGTCCAACCCCTGACGCAACATTCCTTAATGGCATCTTCTAAACTAATCTTTGCTTTGTCCGCTTCTTTTTGAATGGAGTTAAGCAAGGTTTGAGTTAAGGGTTTGTTTTTGGCTTTCAGAACTTTTTCAAAATCCATATATATATGGTTATTGGTTATTGGTTCTTGGTTATTGGTTGCTATTGGGGTGGCATAAGGGGGGTTATGGGGTGGCAATGGGGTGGCTATAGGGGGGCTATTCCAACGTTTAGCAGCTCCCCTTTTTCCTGCGTCACTTAACTCTTTGTACTTAGCTATTTCCTCGTCTGCCCTTGGATGAATATAGCCATCAGGAGTGTCGTGAAAAAACTCGTTAAGCACAGACAATACTTCCTGCTCATAGTCAAGCATTCCTATTTGTCTAGCAATGGTTCTTTGTTTTATTGGTGCTTCATGCAGGTAATAATGATCTAGCAACCTGCGAAAAGCTATGTCTTCAATCACAGTTAAGTGATGGGTATGGGATTTGTAATCCCCAATATGGAAATTGTAATAATGCATATAACCTTACTTCATTGGTCAGCTTCACAAAAGAAACATCGGCAGGATGGTGAAGAATCATCTTTTCGGGAGCTACCCTAGCCGCGTTCTAAATCATTTTACCTATAAAGAAACCATTCTGGGTGTAAAGATTGCATTTGCCATATTCTTGCCTGTGGTGGAATTTCACCCCATTGAGAAATAGCAGCTTTAGAAATACCCAATATCTTGGCTAGTTCTGTAACTGATCCTGCAAACTGTATAGCTTCTTTTTTGGTAATCATGCTTAAATTATACTGGTAATGCACATTTACAACAGTTAAGTTAACTAAATACAACACTTAACAAATATTTCTAAAAACTATTTACAAGTAGTTAAGAAAGATTAACAATAGAGTCAATCCACAACACACCGTAGTGGTTTTTAAAGGACTGTGAAATGAAAGTTACTCATCTTCATAAATATGGATCAGGATTCACAAGCAAAACAGCTTGTGGACGAAGTTTATTAAGAACACCATTTTCTACAAAATGGGAAGAATTTAAAACAGATTCTTATAAATGTATCAAATGCGAATCTAGCAAACAAGCAGATTTATTTAGACGCATTGATCTTAAAAATGTCTAAACAACAAGCTAACCTTATTCTTGACCAAGTTAAGGTTGGCATTCCACACCCAACATATTTAATTAACTTAGCTTTAACAGTAACAGGAGATTTAAAGCCATGAAGTACCACAGAACAATCAACGAAGCCTTTCCACACACTATGGAATACGGATGTTCTATTGAGAAACCAAGATTAACTCGTTCAGAAAGAGTGTTAACAGTTGTTTACGCTTTAGCTGCTTTGGTTGTCATGTTTGACCTTTTCTTTTGGAGACCATGATGACTAGATTTGAACACATACAGAAATCATGCAATGACGCATTGGAAAAATACAAAATTGCTGATGAACTTAACTTTCAAGTTGGGTATTACAAAGCACAAGTTGCGTCCCTTTGCATTGACATTGAATGTTTGCATGACGAAATGGAATTTTTAGAAAAAGAAATTAAAGAATTAAGAAGGGAATTAGCATGAAAGAAATTGCATCAGCATTGGTCAAAGCACAAAAGGCTTTTGGCCCTGCATTAAAGCAGTCTACAAACCCTCATTTCAAGTCTAAGTACGTTGACCTAGCCAGTTGCGTTGAAGCTGTTATAGACGCTTTAAACGATAACGGCATATTTCTTAGTCAACACACTTATGAACACAATGAAGGAATTGTCATTGAGACTGTGTTTACGCATGAATCAGGTGAACAAATGAATTGTGGACGTTTGTTTTTTCCTGCAAACAAACACGATCCTCAAGGATTTATGTCATGTTTGACTTACATTCGTCGGGCTTCTTTGATGACAGCGACTGGTCAAGCTCCTGAAGACGATGATGGCAACAAAGCAAGTGCTCCAAAGACTTTTAAATCACAAGTTGATCCAAAGCAAATTGACCATTTGATTGAAAAAATGAGGTTAACAGAGACAAAAGAAGCCTTGGTTGCCAGTTATAAGATAGCCCATGCTGCCTGTTTCCATGAGAAAGACTGGGAAGCCAAGGTTGTAGCAGTTAAGGACGAACTCAAAAAGGCCTACGAATGATTGACTTAAAAGAAGAATATTATTTTGAGTACATGGAGGAGCTGTCTTACAAACGCTATCAGCAAACGTTAAGAAGATACCCAGATTGTCGTGACCCAGATCATCCTGAATGTGAACTATGTAGAGAGGAAGAAAATGAAGAAAATTAAAGAAAAAACAAAAGAGCAATTACATGAAGAAATCATGCAGTTGTTTATAGGCCAAGAAATGTGGACAACTTTGGAAGCCTTAATTGAAACCACAGTTGGAGTTGCTGAACACATGGAAGTTGATCGGTTTGACACCATGCGTTTAATTATGTCTGAGTTAGAAATTTACGAAGAAATGGCGGCACAGAATGATTGAACAAAGAACAGAAGCATGGCATCTTCAGCGACTTGGTAAGGTAACGGCTAGTCGAGTTGCTGATGTAATAGCCAAGACCAAATCAGGTCCAAGCGCAAGCCGTGAGAACTATGCTACCCAATTGGTTCTAGAAAGGCTAACAAATAGCGTAGGAGACGCTTATTCCAACGTAGCAATGCAATGGGGTACAGACCAAGAGCCAAACGCTAGAAACGCTTATGAGCTAAAGATGAGCACATTTGTTAAGGAAGTTGGTTTCATTGACCATCCAACCATTGACATGAGTGGTGCGAGTCCTGATGGTTTTGTAGGTGAAGATGGTTTGGTAGAAATTAAATGCCCTAACTCATCTACACACATTGACACCTTGGTAAGCCAAAAAGTACCTGCCAAATATTTGCCTCAAATGCAATGGCAAATGGCTTGTACTGGTCGCAAATGGTGTGATTTTGTGAGTTTTGACCCAAGAATGCCTGAAAACCTTCAGTTATTTGTTAAGCGTATTGAGTTTGAGGCACAGTACGTCAAGATGTTAGAGCTAGAAATCACAGAGTTTTTAGAAGAAGTTAATCAAAAAGTAATCACATTAAGGAATTTAAAATGAAAAAAGACATTAAAGTAAAAATGCGTACCTATGTTGACAAAAATGGTGAAACCAAAAATTACTGGATGAAAATTGGTACTTTGGTGCAAACAGACAAAGGTGAATCAATAAATATTGAATGTTTCCCAGTAATTGAAGGTGGTTGGAATGGTTGGGCATCTGTTTTTGAAGCCAAAGAAGATTTTGCCCCTAAACCTCAATATCAAGCTAGGCCAAATTTAAGGCAAGAGCCAAGACTTAGCTTAACAGACGAAGATATTCCTTTTTGAGGAAATAGCATGACTAAAGATGAAGCAGTTATTTTACTCTGCGAACATTTTAGCGAAGGTATGGTACGCACTATTGTTGATGCTATTGCTAAAGATGAAGCATTAGAAAAAAAAGATGAGCCTGTGGCATTGGTAGCAGAAGTTCACATAAGTCGCTATACCATTGAATGGACAAATGGACCACTGCCACAAGGTACAAAGCTCTACACCACACCACAACGCAAGCCTTTGACGGATGAACATATTGACGAAATACCCTTTGCTTTATTTGAGCAAGACCAAAACGGAATTTCTGCAACAGAGGCATTACGAGAGTTTGCTAGAGCAATCGAAGCCGCTCACGGCATAAAGGAATAAGAATGACTAAAGATGAAGCATTAAAACTTGCATTAGAGGCGTTGAAATTGTGGCTCAATCATAAACTGGATGAAGATACCGCATGGGAGGCCCATAACGCCATTAAAGAAGCACTAAAAATAAAAGATGAGCCTGTTGCGTGGGGCATGGAAAAAGACGGAGTTATCCTTGATGTAATCTGCCCTGAAGAACATGAGCGTGAAGAAGGTGAATATACAACACCTCTCTACACCACACCACAACGCACATGGGTAAAACTGACTAAAGAGGAAATAAATCAAGTTTTACTACGATCTTTTTATGTTTTGGAGAAAGCTAGAGCGTGGCGAGATGGTGTTGCATGGGCAGAAGAAATTTTGAAGGAGAAAAACAATGTTTAATGATCTAGAAAGCGATTACCAAGTTCAAGAATCAAAGATCATCAATCATCCCGCATATTGGCAACCTGTATTGATGACACGATATGGATGGGCTAAACGAGGGCATGAAACGAATTGGTATGAAACAAAGATTGAACCAATTAAAACAGAGGAGAAAAACACATGAGCGATTTATTTAACATGATGAACTTACCTAGTTTTGGCACTTTGCCTAAGTTCTTGGCAAGAAAAGAAGCCCCAGAAACGTCCAAAGAGGCAGCAGAGAAGGTAGATACCCAAACCCTTGAAAGAATCGTTTATGAGGTCATTAGAAGCCATCCAGAGGGCTGTATATCAGACCAAGTGCTTGCCCAACTCCATAACTTGCCTTATGGGTCAGTTACAGCTCGTTATGCTGCTTTAAAACGCAAGAAGTTAATCTACACAACAGACGAAAAACGCAACGGTAAAGCTGGTAGACCACAGTACGTTATGAAGGCGGTTTAAAAAAGTAGTTGACAAACTTAAATTGTGATATAGTGGAATGGCTACAAAAAGTAGTGTTTTTTGCAAAGAAACAAAGGATTTATCATGGGTTATCCAAAAATGGAAAAAATGCCTAAAGGTGTTATGTCTTCTGATATGACAGGTGACAAAAAGATAAAAGTGCCTAAAAAGGACAAAGAAGAGTTTGTGCCAGGCGCATCAGGCGAGAAAATCCCTAAAGGCGCATTGTCTAGCGACACAAGTGGTGAGCGTCGTATGCCCATCATGGGCGGAGTCGGCATGGGAAAGGCCGATGGTATCGGAAGCCGTGAAGCAAGTCACATGGGCCATCACGATGGTCGTATGGGCGAAATGAAGGGTATGGTTACTGAGAAGTCAGTCTATGACCACAAGCGTTACGAACACGACCAAAACGGTATGTAAAAAGCGAAACCCATCTAAGTGAGCATACCTAGATGGGCTTCTAATCAAGAAAGTAAGAGGGTACTTCCATGACTGAAAGAGATTGTAAATCATGCAATCATTTCTATGGCAAAGATTTAGGTGTTTGTAGACGGTATCCTGTCTACCAAATGCGCCATGAAAATGAAGTGTGTGGAGAGTTTGCAAAGAGAGCAGTTGCCAAGCCTTTGCCCGATTCGAGTGAGTCGGGTGTTTTTTCGCACATGGAACGTCAATTGATTGAATTGCCAGTACTGGAAGAACCTCCAAAGCGTAGAGGAAGGCCAAAGAAATGATTAAACCACTCAGAGACAAGATTATTGTCAGACCCGAAAGACGCATAAAGTCTGACTTATGGATACAGACCGCAGAAGCGGACACCGTTGGGTACGTTTTAGCGGTTGGCGATGAAGCTGCTGAAGAAGGCTTAAAAGTCGGTGACAAAATTTACTTTGGTACATTAGCCAAAGAGTACAAAGACGAATACTTAAAGTTTAAAGATTTAAAAAACGGTGATGAACGCATCATCGTTATGTCATGGCAAGACGTTTGCTTTGTGGAGGAAGTATGAAAGAATTGATTGAAAAACGCATTCAGGACCTTTTAGTAAAAGGGAAAGAATTAGAGCAACAGTTACAACAAGTAAACGGTGCTTTACAACAATGCCAATGGACCTTAACCGAACTTGAAAAGGGAGAAGAAGATGCCTCTAAGTAAAGGAACTTCAGACAAATCACGTCAAAAAAACATCAAGAAAGAGATTGAGGTTGGTAAGCCAATTAAGCAAGCAGTAGCGATTGGCTATGCCAAACAACGTGAAAACATTGCTAAAAAGGGTGGCAAAGCCGAGGCCAAAAAGAAATGAAAAAGCACGACAAGCCCATTCCGCATAAAACGACAGGAAAAGACAAAACGTACAATCCTACCGAAAAAGGTGCAGGAATGACGGCTAAAGGTCGTGCTGAATACAATGCCAAGAATGGAAGCAATTTAAAGCCACCTGCTCCCAATCCAAAGACAGAAAAAGACAAAGGTCGCAAGGCCAGTTTCTGTGCAAGGATGGAGGGAGTTGTTAAGAACGCTAAAGGTCCAGCAACTCGGGCCAAAGCATCATTAAAGAACTGGAATTGCTGATGGCTACTAAAAACGGCTTGTATGCCAATATCCATAAAAAGCAAGAACGCATAGCCAAAGAAAAGGCCGAAGGTAAACCTGTCGAAAGAATGCGTAAGGTTGGAGAAAAAGGAGCACCAACGGCTAAAGCGTTTAAAGAATCCGCAAAGACCGCCAAGAAATGACTGAAACACTAAAGCCTTTTGGTAGACCAACTCTATATGACCCATCATATTGCGATCAGGTCAGGGAATTGGGCGCTTTAGGCAAAAGTATAGAACAAATTAGTTACAAATTAGGTGTTTCGTTAAGGACGATTTACGTTTGGAAAGAGGCTTATCCTGACTTTTTGCATGCCTTGGAAGATGCTAAAGCTGCAGAACAAAATTGGTGGGAAGAACAAGCTCAAGCGTATCTTTTAGAACATAAAGATGGGGCCAAGCTGAACGCAAGCATTTGGTCTAGAAGCATGGCAGCAAGGTTTCCAAAGAAGTATAGAGACAATACAAAGTTAGAGTTAACAGGTGAAGGTGGCGCACCATTGATTCCAAGTATTCAGGTGTCGTTTGTCAAACCTCCGATTGTTGGTGAAACGGATTAGCCCCGTGGATGGGTTTCATAGAAGTGTTGTCCTGTCCAACCCTGCTTCATGGGAACACCAACAATGAATATTCAAGAAGTCATTAACCGAGTTGAGTTTCCTGAAAAGCTCGAATGCTTATTCAATCCTGAGTCAGTTCGGTATAGAGTGCTTTTTGGCGGACGTGGCGGTGCAAAATCTTGGGGGGTGGCCCGCAGTTTATTGATTAAGTGCCTACAAAGGCCATTGCGTATTCTTTGCGCTAGGGAGTTTCAGACTTCTATTAAAGATTCAGTACACAAGCTCTTGAGCGACCAAATCTATGCTTTGGGGCTTGAGTCGTTTTATGAGATTACCCAAAACCAAATCAGGGGTAAAAATGGGTCAGAGTTTAACTTTGTTGGCCTAAAGAACAACGTCTCAAACGTTAAGTCGGTTGAAGGTGTTGACATTTGTTGGTGCGAGGAAGCACAAAATATTAGTAAGAACTCGTGGAATGTTTTAATTCCTACGATCCGTAAAGAGAAATCAGAGATTTGGGTAACATTTAATCCTGAATTGGAGACGGATGAGACTTACCAACGTTTTGTAGCCAATCCGCCTGAGAATTCGGTGGTTGTTAAGATTAACTATTACGACAACCCTTGGTTTCCTGAAACTTTGCGCTTGGAGATGGAAAGCCTAAAAAACCGTGATCCAATGGCTTACAGAACGGTTTGGGAAGGAATGTGTAGGTTAACAGTCGATGGCGCTATCTTTGCCCGAGAGGTCCAAGAAGCCGAATTTGACGGTCGCATAACTAAAGTGCCGTACGACTTTACCAAGCCAGTTCATGCCGTCTTTGACTTGGGATGGTCCGATGCTACTGCGGTGTGGATGCTTCAGTTTATTGGCATGGAAACACGGTTAATCCGTTACTTTGAGACTAGCCAAGAAACGATCACGTCAATCTTGTCTAAGATGCAAGGGTTTGGCTACGTTTACGATACGCTATGGTTGCCTCATGATGCCCATAACAAGACTTTGGCATCGCAAGGGCGGTCAATTGAGGAAATCGTCAGGTCATCAGGGTATAAAACTAGGGTTTTGGAGCGTGTGCCGATTGTCGATTCTATTAACGCTGCAAGGACAATTTTCAAGAACTGTTATTTTGATAGAGAAAATTGTATGGAAGGGTTACAATGTTTAAGACATTATCGTTATGAGGTTGATTCAAACACAAACCAATTTAGCAAAACACCGCTTCATGACAACTATTCTCATGGTGCGGATGCTTTTAGATATATTGGATTGATGGTGAATGAGCCAAAGCAACGTAGAAAGTCCTCCAACAATTACCAGTACGGTAGCCAACATTCATGGATGAGTTAAATGGAAGATTCACAACTTAGCGACTACGATCCTAGAATTGACGAAGCCAAGAAGTTTCTGCGTATGGCTAATGACGCAGACACCATGAATCGTCAGGAAGCCCTAGAAGACCTTAAATTCGTGGGTGGTGACCAATGGCCTGTTGAGCTACAAAATAGCCGTAATCTTGAATCTAGGCCTGTTCTGACCATCAATAAGCTCGATGGTTATTGCCGTCAAGTTGTGAATCAAATCAGACAACAAAGACCAAGACCCAAAGTTCACGGCATGAACTCAGATGCTGATGAAAAGACCGCAGAGGTCATTCAGGGCATCATTAGGCACATTGAGGCCAATTCCAACGCTGATGACGCATACGACCAAGCGGTTGATTATGCGGTGCGTATGGGATGGGGTTATATGCGTTTGCGTACAGACTATGTGTCTGAAGACTCATTTGACCAAGAAATCTACATTGAGCCTGTTGACAACCCATTTACCGTTTATTACGACATCAATTCCGTAGCCATTGACGGTTCAGACGCAGAGCGTTGCCTAGTCACAACGATGATGGCTAAAGATGACTTTGAGGCCATCTACCCAAATGCCGAGGTTGACTCATTTACTCAGCGTGGAACTGGTGATTCACAATCAGAATGGATTACCAAAGAAGACATTAGGCTTGCTGAATATTGGTACACAGTTCACGAACGTGCCAAGTTGATTCAGTTGAGCGATGGCACAGGCATTTTTGAGGATGAATACAAAAAACGCAAAGATTTGTATACCGAAGCAGGTATTTACAAAGTCGATGAGCGTATGTCGATCCGCAAAAAGATTAAATGGTGCAAGTTAACCGCCATTGAAATCCTTGAGGAAGGCGAATGGGCAGGTAAATACTTGCCAATTATTCCTGTTTACGGACGGCACACCGTTATTGGTGACAAGCGCAAGAAGTTTGGTATGGTGCGTCAAGCCAAAGATGCCCAAAGAATGTACAACTTTTGGCAAACCTCTATTACAGAAAGCGTTGCGCTTGCTCCTAAAGCCAAGTGGATCATGGCGGAAGGCCAAGACGAGGGTTATGAGAACGAATGGGCACAAGCCAATACCAAGTCTTATCCTTTGCTCAGATACAAGCAAACGGACATTGAAGGAAGGCCAGCTCCTCCTCCACAACGCTTGCAACCTGAACCGCCTCCTGCTGGTGTGATGGCTGCGGCAGCGGTCATTTCTGACGATATTAAGACTTTGATGGGCATATTTGACCCTGCTGAACTAAAGCAAGGCAATATTTCAGGCAAAGCGCTTAACGGTCAACAACAACAGGTTGATTTGTCTAATTTTGACTTTTACGACAACTTTACCAAGTCTTTGGCGCACCTTGCGACCTGTATTCTTGACCTGATTCCCAAGATTTACGATACCCAAAGGGTTTTACGCATCATTGGAGACGATGGCAAGCCTGATTTGGTGACTTTAAACGAGCGTGATGCAGTTAACAACGTTATTAAAAACAACGTGGCAACAGGTTTGTATGATGTGGTGATGGACACAGGACCTGGCTACAACTCCAAGCGTGAAGCATCAGTCGAGGCGATGACACCTATCTTAGCTGCTCAACCTCAGTTGATCCAACAGATTGGTGACTTGTGGTTTAGGAATCAGGATTTCCCTGGCGCTGACATCATTGCGGACCGTTTGGCTACGCTTAACCCATTGGCGCAGATTGACAAGAAGTCTGATATACCGCCACAAGCGCAGATGGTCATCAAGCAGTTGCAATCTCAAAATCAGCAGTTGCAACAACAAATGCAACAAATGCAGATTGCAATCAAACAACGTCAAGACATTGAGCAAGTTAAGCAAGATGCTGAGACTAAGCGCACGTTAATTAAAGAATCAAATAGGGCACATGACATTGAGTTGCGTGACCAAGAAAGACATCGTGACATGATGTTAAGGACGCAAACAACGGCACAAGACACGGTTACCAAGACGCAAACGCAATTGGAAATCGAAAACATCAAGGCAAATTTAGCAATTTATTTGGCGCAATTGGACCAATTATCCATGCGTGAATCGAGTGCTGAAGCTATTGAACGAGCAATTTGACAGAATTAACTAATTCGGGTTAAATTGCACAAAACCTACCTGTGGGTTCACAGGGCTTAAATCGTAGGGATACGTATGTCTGAAAACAACGTTAGCAATGTGCTAACAAGTGAAAATGCGGCTGAGTTCTATGCACAAAAATTGGGTTTAGCCCCAACAGAAACCAAGACTGAGGCTACTGAAGAAGTAGAGCCAGTAAAGGAAGAAGTTGAAGGGAGTGAACCGCAAGCGGAAGAGGAAGCCAAACCACAGGAAGAGCCTAAAAAGCAAAATCCTAAACTTGAGAAAAGATTTAGCGAAATCACTAAGCAACGTGAAGAAGCACGTAGGGAAGCGGAGGAAGAGCGTCAAAGACGTTATGAATTAGAGCAAAAGTTACAGAGTTATGAGAGGCAAGCGCAACCGCAAGTTGCACCTACTGATCAAGAACCGCAACCAAGCCAATTTCAAGACGCATTTGAATATGCAAAGGCTTTAGCTGAATACACCGCTGATAAGCGTTTTGAGGCGATGAAGCAAGAGGAGGCGCAAGCAAAGGCACAAGCAGAAATGCAACGTGTTATACAATCTTGGGCTACAAAAGTTGAGCAAGCGAAAGCTGAACTACCTGATTTTGATGCCATCGTTGCATCATCTGATGTTGTAGTGAATGATGCGGTAAGGGACGCAATTCTGGAGAGTGATGTAGGACCAAAGATTCTGTATCACCTAGCTGAAGATGCTGACTATGCTCGCAAAGTTGCGTCAATGCCTATTCGATCTGCTCTTAAAGAGATAGGAAAACTTGAGGCGAGATTTGAAGCGAAAGCGGAAGATAAACCTGTGGCAAGAAGTAAAGCACCTGCGCCTGTGACACCGATTCGAGCAACTACTGGTATAGCTGAAACAAAATTGGACAGTAATGGAAAATGGTATGGAAGCTATGCTGAGTGGAAAGAAGCAAGAAAAAGTGGCAAGGTAAGGTAACCCTTTTTTGTTCATCGAAATTTAATTTTTTTATAAAGGAGTAGTCATGAGTAACCAACTTCTGACGATATCAAAAATCACCAATGAAGCCCTTATGGTGTTGGAGAATGAGTTGACCTTCACATCAGAGGTCAATAGAGATTATGACGATCAGTTTGCCGTAGTTGGCGCAAAGATCGGCAATACCGTGAATGTCCGCAGACCAGGCAGGTTCGTAGGGGCGGTGGGTCCCGCACTCGTAATTGAAGACTTTAACGAGACATCAAGTCCTGTTACTTTGTCTACTCAATTCCAAGTGTCAACGCAGTTCACAACTCAAGATTTGGCATTGTCCTTGGACATGTTCTCTGATCGTGTTTTGAAGCCTGCAGTTGCTGCGATTGCCAATAAGATTGACCGTGATGGTTTGACTATGGCAGTTTCACAAACCGCTAACATCGTTGGTACTGCTGGTACACCTCCAACAGGATTGATCACCTACTTGACCGCAGGTGCTTATCTTGATTCTGAAGGCGCACCAAGAGACGGACGTAGAGCTTGTATCGTTGAGCCTTTCACAAGCGCAACAATCGTTGATTCACTCAAAGGTTTGTTTGTCCCTCAAGAAGCCATCGGTGAGCAATACCGTAAAGGGCTTATGGGAAGAGATTCTGCGGGGGTCAACTGGAAACTCGATCAAAACGTTGTGAGCCAAACATTCGGTACAAACAGTACAACTACTATTACTGCTTCTGTTAACACAACAACTGGTACAGGTTTCTTGACATCAGGTTGGGCATCAAGTTCAACAATTACATTGACTGCAGCTAACACAGGTAACTTTGTGTTGAACGCAGGTGACGTGATTCAGATTGCTGGTGTGTATGCAACCAACCCACAAAATCGTCAACCTTACGGTTCAAACAAGTTGCGTAACTTTGTTGTTAAAGCACCTGTGACAATCGCTTCAGGTTCAAGCGTTTCTGTAACTGTATCTCCTGCGGTTATCACTTCAGGTCAGTTCCAAAACGTGTCGATTCCCACAACATCAAGTGCAGCAAACGTAACCCAGTTTAACAACACAGGTTCTGTTTCTCCACAAAATATGTTGTTCCATCGGTCAGCATTTACGTTAGCGACTGCTGATCTCGAGCTACCCGAGGGGGTCCATTTCGCTGGTCGTGCAAGCGATAAAGAAATCGGACTCTCACTCCGTGTGGTTAGGCAGTACACCATAAATAACGATAGTATTCCTACTCGTCTTGATGTGTTGTACGGTTGGGCACCTTTGTACCCTGAGTTGGCTTGCCGTATTGCAGCCTAATTTTATTTAAGGAGAAAAGATCATGGCGAATACTAATCCAGGACCCTCAATCACCACAACGATTCACCCACAGAACGTATTGTCCAATCAAGCTATTCGCTTGTTGGCGGTCGCAACTGGTGTGAACGTTAACGCAACTGGTGACACAGTATTGAATGTTATTAACGCTGCCAACTGGAGTGTTTCAAACGTTGTTTTCACTAACGCATCCATTAGCTTAACAACTGCTGCGGCAGGTGTGTTTACGGCTCCTGGTGCTCAAGGTGCAATCGTTTCTAACGCTGCATTGTCCGCATTAACAGGACCTACTGTTGTGTCACAACGCACCGTAGCTTCTACCGCAACGAACACAGGTACTTACCTGTACGTTAACGTAGGAACTGCTCAAGGCGCAGCGGCTACTATGGATGTTTACATCTATGGTTACGATTTCAGCACTTATTAAGATGCTAGAAAGAAGGCTACCACTCTGCGGTGGCTAAGAAAGGCCACCTCAAAAGGGTGGCTTTTTTTCTTTTTTAAGTTACAATGTTTTTGTTTTAAAGGAACTTATTATGTCCTCCACAACCATCACTCGTGGCAATTCTCACGAGACGTTTTACATAACTCCAACGTTTAGCAATGCGTCTAACACCTTGGCAGCAAACACAACCACCACCGTTACATATTCTGTGCCTGGCCTTCAGACCACAGACATCGTGACCGTGTTGGGTGCAGTTGGCGCACAAACCGCAGGTGTATTCATTGCTGAAGCTGATTGCTTGACCGCAGGTATTTTGTCAGTTCAATTTGGCAACTTAACAGGTACGGCAACTTTGACACCAGTTTCAGGTCAATACGTGATTGCTATCACTAGACTTGAAGGTCCAGCTCCTGTTACGGCAGTTTAATCATGGCAGGTTCAACCGTTCAACGTAATGCAGGTCAAACCTACGCATTAGCGGTCACTACATCTGCACATTCAGCGGTGCAGATCAACGACACAACGAACGATCAAGTTAACTACACCAGTTTTTTAAACATTGGTTCAAGTGCTTGTGCAATTCGTTGGAATCAGACAAATGCAAATTTGTCAGGTGTAGCCATTCCTAGCGATGGAAATTCAGGAGACTATGTATTGCCTCCTAACATGACCACTCCTTTGATTTTGGCAACACCTACGACACCGTATTACCTAACTGCAATTGGCGCAGGTAGTACGACACTTTATGTAACTCCCGCTGCGGATCAATCGTAAAAAACTATGGCTGCTCCTTCCAACTCTACTGTTCAAAATCTTGTACCTATTCAGGGTCTATTCGACACTTCAGGTAATTTTCAAACATTTATTGGTCAGGGGCAGCCTTTCTATGCCATTCCAAACCCTTATCAATCAGGGTTGATCATCACAAATAGCACAATTGACAGTACGACAATTGGGGCTACAACACCGTCAACTGGTGTTTTTTCAGCAGCACAAGTTAACTCTGCGCCTGTTGGAGTTTATGACGTTACGAACAAACAATATGTAGATTCTGCAATTCTTGGAATCTCATGGAAACCACCTGTTAACTACGGCACAACAAACAATGTGACCCTTTCAGGCTTGGGTACACAAAGCGGTGGTGATTGGCCTAGTGCATTGACATCGGGAATGCGTGTGTTGGTCAAGAATCAGTCTAACCAACCTGATAACGGCATTTACGTGGTCGCATCAGGCGCATGGGTGAGGTCGCAAGATGCAAACACATGGACAGAATTGGTTTCTGCTTTGGTTTTTGTTGAATCAGGCAATACTTTGGGTGGTAGTGCTTGGTATTGCCCTGTACAACCAGGTGGCACATTAGGCACAACCAACGTCACATGGTCCAACTTTAGTGTTGCAGCGACTTATACCGCAGGAACAGGCTTAACTTTAAGCTCTTATCAATTCAGTATTACTAGTACTGCGGTGTCAGCAGGTAGCTATGGAAGCGCTTCAAGCGTTCCAACCTACACCGTAAATGCTCAAGGTCAGTTGACGGCAGCTTCAAACACATCAATTTTGATTGCCAACACTCAAGTCACAGGCTTGGGCACAATGTCTACGCAAAATGCGTCATCTGTGGCAATTACTGGTGGCACGATTACTGGCCTATCTGCAGCGATTCCTGTGGCTTCAGGAGGCACAGGAGCGACCACATTGACAGGTTATGTCAAAGGATCAGGAACAACGGCCCTAACAGGCGCTACAACGATTCCTAACACCGATATTACTGGTCTTGGAACGATGTCAACGCAGAATGCGAACAACGTTTCAATAACTGGTGGTTCAATTACAGGTTTGTCATCACCTTTGCCTGTGGCTTCAGGTGGTTCAGGTGCATCAACTTTAAGTGGTTATCTATTTGGTAACGGAACAGGTGCATTTACCGCTAGTTCAACTATTCCAAGCACCGCAATTAGTGGTCTTGGCACGATGGCTACACAAAATGCAAGTAGTGTTGCTATCACAGGCGGTACGATTAACGGTGCGTCAATTGGTGCAACAACAAGAGCAAGCGGTGATTTCACCACTTTGTCGGCTAATACGGTCACAAGTACCACACCAGTTTTAAGTTTTAACGCATCAAATTCAATAGCGACATTTGGTAGCACAACTTCAAGTTCTTATAACCAACTTGTTATACAAAATAAGAGCACAAGTGCTGGCGCATCTGCTAACTATGTAATTTCTAACGACCAAGGCACAGACTCATCATATTATGGTGAGTTTGGGATGAACTCATCGACATTCAGCGCATCAACACCAAATGATTTTTTCTCGATCAACAACGGTGTTTATTTCTCGGGACATGATGGTGACATTACATTTGGTTCGGGAAATGGATACAAATCTTATTTTGCTTGGGGAACAACAGGACAATCAGCGCACGTTATCAATGCGGTTGGTGCGTTAGGGTTTACCACTAACTTGGGCACAACACCTGCATTAAGTGGCACAACAGGTTATGGAACTTCAGGTCAAACATTGATTACGGCAGGTTCAACAGGTGCGCCATCTTGGGGTACTTTAGGAATTACAGGCGGAGGTACAAATGGTACGGCTACTCCTACTGCTGGCGCTATTGCCTACGGTACTGGTTCTGCATACGCATTTACTGCTGCAGGTACAACAGGTCAAGTGTTAACTTCAAACGGATCAAGCGCACCCACATGGGCAACTCCTGTGGCTTATGCAACCGTGACAGACGATACGTCTACTAATGCAACTCGGTATTTGTTGTTTGCAAATCAGACAACAGGTAATTTGACAACTGAATACACAAGTTCAACAAAGCTCCAATTTAACCCAAGCACAGGGGCTTTGACCTCTGGTAAACTCATCATACTGCCATAAGGAAACGACATGGGACAATTAGTTTTTCAAGCGACTTTAGGTGGGGCAATTAACCTTGCTGGTCCAAATACTGCATCTACTGTAACTTTTACGCTTCCAAGCGCTGATGGTTCTAGTGGTCAAGTTTTGCAAACCAATGGAGCAGGATTACTTTCATTAGGTAATGTTGCATTGGGTTCAGCAGTAAGTGGCACATTACCTGTTGCAAATGGAGGTACTGGATCAACAACTTCAACAGGTTCAGGTTCAGTTGTCTTAGCAACTTCACCATCACTTACTACTCCTGTTTTGGGAACACCCACTAGTGGAAATTTAAGCAATTGCACCGCAGATGGAACTAATGCAGTTGGTTTTCTTACAATTCCAATTAACTCACAGTCTGCTGCTTACACAACTGTTTTAGCTGATTCAGGAAAAATTATTTTCCATCCATCAACTGATGCGAATGCTAGAACTTTTACTATTCCTGCTAATTCAAGTGTTGCTTATCCAGTTGGAACAACATTAAGTTTTATCAACATGACTTCTCAATCCGTGACGATTGCAATTACAACGGACACAATGTATTTGTCTAGTGCAGGTACAACAGGTTCACGCACATTAGCACAATATGGTTCAGCAACCGCAGTAAAAATGACATCAACAACTTGGTTAATTTCAGGGAGTGGTTTGACATGAGTGGAGCAACAGTTGCTTTTTGGCAAAATGAACGCAGTTTTGGTGCGCCTCCTGGATCGCAATCTTACACAACCTCAGGTACTTACACTTGGGTTGCTCCAACAGGAGTGACTAAGGTTTCAATAGTTGCCGTTGGAGGTGGTGGAGCTGGTGGCGGTGGATATAATTACCGTCCTTGTTGTTGCACTTGTATTCAATACTTTGGAGGTGGATCAGGCGGTGGTGCTTTGGTTTACAGAAACAATATTTCTGTAACTCCTGGTAATTCATACACCATCGTTGTTGGTAAAGGCGGATGCGCTTTTAGTGTTAGTGGAGTTGCTAGTTCTGCATTTTGTGCGGTTGCTGGAGGAGGTCAAAGCATACCAAATTCACAAAGTGGTGGTGGTGGTGGTTCTCCTAGCGGTACTTACACAGGCGGACATTCAGGCGGTGGCGGTGGAAATGGATATGGCAATACCGCTTCGGGTGGGGGCGGTGGTGCTGCTGGCTATTCAGGTAATGGTGGTAATGGAACAAATGGAAATTATTCAGGTTGGTCAGCAGGAGCAGGAGGCGGTGGTGCTGGCGGTTGTAGACAATGTGGAGGTTCTTGCTCACCAAATAACAATGGCGGAGGTGTAGGTATATTAGGTCAAGGCGCAAGTGGATGCACACAAGGTAAAGGTGGATCAGGTGGTGGAAATAGTTGTAGGTTTTATGGCGGTGCTTATGGGGGAGGTGGTAAGGGATTGTCTTATCGTCCCGCAGGTTTAGGAGGTTCGGGAGCAGTACGGATTATTTGGCCTGGAAACACTAGATCATTCCCATCAACTTGTGCAGGAAATCCATAATGGCTTTATATATACAAATTCAAAATGGTCAACCTCTAAATCATCCTGCAACGGATGAAAATTTGATTGATGCTTTTGGTTCAATTCCATCTGATTGGGCCCCTTTCAATAGAATTGAATTACCATCAGGCTCATTGACACCTTTTCAAACTTCAGTAAACACATATACTCTTAGTTCTGATGGTGTTACTTGGCAAGATAATTGGACTATTGTTGAAAAATCTGACCAAGAAAAAGCTGAAATAATTGCTTTAATCCAAGCCAATCCACCTTTCCCAAATGCAATATTAGATACATCCAATTTAAATTGGTCGAGGCCACCAAAACCCACAGATGGGCAAAATTACTTGTTTAATCATTTAGTAGGAGAATGGCAAGTTGTTCCTTTAAAACCCACAGATGGACAAAAATATTTGTGGAATTGGACACAAATGGCATGGATAATACAAGCCTAAACATTTATTTAAAAAGAGGGATAAATGGCTAAAACAAAAAAAGTTTGCAAAGCTGCTGAGCAAGTTAAGGAAGTTTTAAAAAATACTGAATTGCAAGTTGCATTTCATTTTCCTTGTCCTATTTATTTGATTGAACGACCTGATTTTATTGAATCAGTTAATCTTGTTTCTGAAGAATCACTATCCAAGCAACACGCTGAACGCAAGTTAGATGAAATTTACCCAGTAATGATGACTGGTAGTTTTGCTGATGATGCTCGAATAAAAGAATTTGCAGAATTTGTTGGTGGTACTGCTTGGAACATCTTGTCAGACCAAGGTTATGCAATGCAAGATAAAGTGGTAACGTTTACAGAAATGTGGACGCAAGAACATCACAAGCATTCAGCAATGGAGCAACACGTTCATGGATTTGGCGCACAAATTGTTGGTTTTTATTTTTTAGAAGTGCCTGAGAATTCATCAAGAGTGGTATTTCATGACCCAAGACAAGGCAAAATTATGTCTAGTTTGCCTGAACAAGATATGAGTTTAGCAACTCCTGCTAGTCAAATGATTAACTTTGAACCAAAGGCAGGTCTTTTGATATTTTCTAATTCTTGGTTGCCTCATTCATTCACACGTCATTCAAGTGAAAAACCAATTAAATTTGTTCATTTCAACTTAAACGTTCAAGTTGCACAACAAGTATCTTGTCCTGCTCCTGCTGCTGAAATTATATGAACACATACAAAATCAGATTTAATAAAAACAGAGGACAAGCAGGAAGAGGCACTATTGATCATGTTTGGAGAGTTTTTGAAAACAATAAAGAATATTTATTTAAAAACTTAGATATAAATACTCCAATAAAAAGTGAAAAAGATGAAAATGGGTCTGACTACAATATTGTTTGTCAAGGCTATCTAACAATAGACCGTGAAACTTCAACGGCAAAAATAACTACAAAAATCAAGGAAAAGTCTCATGAAATGGCAAATTCTTGAACTCAATGGCGCTAACAATACCGTTGCTAATGTGCGGTATAAAGTTGACCATGAATGCATAGAAACAGAAGGTTATTGGCATTTTGAGACACCAAAACCTTTGGATGGTGCGACTGAAGAATCTGTGATTGAATGGGTTCGTCAAGCCACTATGAAAAACGGAATAAATGCCGTAGAATCACGTTTAATCGAGCAATATGAAGCTCAGATTTCTGCAATTCATCCTCCTTGGAAAGCAAAAACATTTAAGGTGACAGTATGAAAGAGGTAAAACTAGAACTTACTGTCGAGGAATTACAACTTATTGCTGGCTCATTGCGAGAACTGCCTTATAAAGTTGTTGTGAACTTACTTCAAAAAATTGATAGACAAGTAGTACCACAACTGCAAGAGGCCCAAAATGACAGCCCCAATTGACTTCATTAGTCGTGCTTTAAAAGACATCGGAGCATTAGAGGCAGGTGAACAACCTACTCCTGAAGCAGCACAAGACGCTTTTGATATGTTCAATGACCTCGTGGACCAATGGTCTAACGAGAATGGCATGGTCTTTAACGTCACAGAAATCGTCTTTCCTGTAATTGCAGGACAAACGCAATACACAATTGGACCAACCGCATCTACGGCTAATTTTATTGGCGCTGCTTTTACAGGCTCAATCACAGGCAATATTTTAACGGTTACTGGCATCACATCAGGCGCAGTAGCCCAAGGTCAGACGCTATCGGGCACAGGAATATTGCCAGGCACTAAGATCAACCGCTTTTTGACAGGCGCAGGTGGCAATATCAATGAAACAGGCACTTATGAGGTTAACATCAACCAAACGGTTGCATCTACTTCAATTACTGCTTACTACCAAAAGCCACTCAACCTTAATTCTGCTTTTGTTAGGATAAACACCTATTCCAACGGTCAACCCATCACAAATGGCGGTTTGGATTACCAAGTTGACGTTTTGACCCTTCAGCAATATGAGTTGATTGGCCTTAAAACGCTTAACGGACCTTGGCCTAAAGCGGTTTATTACAACCCCAATCAGGACTCAGGTAACGTATTTGTTTGGCCTAATCCTGCTCAAGGCGAGATGCACCTTTTTGCCAATACATTGTTCACAAGATATGACTCAATGTATAACACAATCAGTATGCCACAGGGCTATAACATGGCCTTCAGGTGGTGTTTAGCCGAGCGTTTGATGCCTATGTATGGCAAATCAGATCAAGGCCAAATGGCGATGATTACAAGCTACGCAGCACAGGCCAAGGCTACGCTGAAGCGCACAAATATTGCACCGTTGCAAGTTGCTCAATATCCTGACGCATTGATGATTGGCAGGGCCAAGGATGCAGGTTGGATATTGACAGGTGGATTCATGAGGTAAAGCCATGCCTGATTTTGGATTTGTTGGCCCAAGTTATGAAGCACCATCTATTTACCAAGATGCTCAAGAATGTATTAACTTCTTTCCTGAAATTGATTATTTAAAGCAAGCAGGTGATAGAGGGGTAGTTGCGCTTTACCCAACACCAGGACTCACTACAAAGGCTTTGTTGCCCAATTTCCAAGAGGTAAGGGGTATGCGTACCCTTTCAGGTGGAACGCAGATGGTGGCGGTTTGTGGGCCTTACGTCTACGTTTTATCAGCTAACCTAGTTCCTGAAGTCATTGGCTTACTTAATACATCATCAGGTCGTGTTGGTATTTCTGACAACGGAGTAAATGCTTACTTTGTTGACGGTGCTTATAGATATACATGGCGCATCAGTAGCCCTAATCAAGCCGTTTTTGTAGGTTCTGTAAGTGGTACTGTTTTAACCGTTACTGCGGTTTCTAGCGGAACAATTGCGGTAAATCAGCAACTTTTTGGTGTTGGAGTAACTGGCGAAACCATTATTACAAGTTTAGGTACAGGTACAGGTGGTGTAGGAACTTATAACCTAAATCTTTCTTCAACAGTTTCTGCATCCTCATTAAATACTGCAGCAATATCAACAAGATTCCAAGGCACTATTTCAGGTACTGTTTTGACTGTCACAACTGTTACCGCAGGTAGCGTTTATTTAGGTCAAACTATTCAAGGCGCTTCAATACCTGCTAATACAACTATTGTTTCTTATGGCACAGGTAGTGGTGGATTAGGTACTTATAACATAAGCGCATCTGCAACCATAGCATCACCTGAAGCTATGTATGGGCTAGATTTTTCTGTTTTGCCAAGTTCTGATGGTGCTTTTTCAGGCGGTACATCGGTTGATATTGTTGACAACTATTTTGTTTATTCTCGTCCCAATTCACAATGGTGGGGTTCATCTGATCTTTTGTCTCCAATTTCAGGTCAATCTTCTTACAGTTTGAAAGACGGTGCGCCTGATAAGTTGGTGGCTTTGATTGTTGACCATCGTGAAGTTTATTTGATGGGTGAGCAATCATCTGAAGTTTGGAATGACGTAGGCGCAGTTCCTTTTCCATTCCAACGCATACCTGGCACATCAACACAACACGGTATTGCTGCACCCAATTCACTAGCTCGTGTCGGTAATTCTTTTGCTTATGTTAGCAAAAATAACCGTGGTCAAGCTGAAATCATGCAAATGAGTGGTTATCAACCAGCTCGTATTTCTACCCATGCGGTTGAGAATACATTGGTAAATCAAGTCATCAACGATGCCGTGGCTTGGACTTACCAACTTGAAGGCCATGAAGTTTACGTTATTACTTTTCCCAGTATTGGTCCTAACGGCTTGACTTGGGCTTATGACTCAACCACTAATATGTGGCATAAATGGATGTATTGGACAACCGTTTATGAGCGTCACAGAGGAAATTGTTGTGCGGTGTTTCAGAACATGGTTTTGGTTGGGGATTATTCCAACGGCAAAATCTATATGTTGGACAAGACAAACTTTACTGATGATGGCAACACAATCAGACGCATGAGACGTGCGCCTCATTTGGTAACTGACCTTCAGCGTCAGTATTTTGAAGAGTTGCAGATTCAATTTCAACCTGGTGTTGGAACATCAGGCTTGTGGTTCAACAATCCAACTTATTCTAGTAATCCAACTCAAATCACAATTGCACCTGATCAACTCTTATCAATTGGTCCAAACGACACTTTGATTATTGGTACAAACTCACAACAAAATCAAGTTGACACAACAAATAACCCACAAGCCATGTTGCGTTGGTCAAATGATGGTGGCTCAACTTGGTCAAATGAACATTGGGTTTCTATTGGACCTTTGGGTAAATACAAGAATCGTGCCATTTGGAGACGTTTGGGATGGTCAAGAGATAGAGTGTTTGAGGTAGTGGTTAGTGATCCTGTTAATGCCGTGATCATTTCTGCTAACTTAAAAGCCAAAGTGGGGACTAACTAATGAGTGGCGGTTTATATTCTTCACCTCAAGTTAACTCTTATCCACAATCAGAGTTTTTGGATAAGTCTACCAATCGTCCTACAAGGGCTTGGCAACAGTTTTTTTTAAACTTGGTCAACTTCACAAGTTCTAGTAGTGCGAACACTCAATCAGGTGGTCCAAGCGTACCAGCTAACCCAGTTGGATTCATAAACATTACTGTAAATGGTAAGCCATTTAAAGTTCCATATTACAATCCTTGATATGACATTAGCCAACGAATTCAAAGAAAAAGAGGGTACTTTTAAGTGCCAACCTGACGTAGAACACCATTTTTCGGATGGTTTATACGCAAAGGAGATTTCTTTGCCCAAAGGTTATGTAATTGGTCAACACGCACACAAGTATTCCCATTTATCGGTTTTAGCCAAAGGCAAGGTTTTGGTTGAAACTGATGATTGGAAAAAAGAGTATTCAGCACCTGCTTGCATTGATATAAAAGCAGAAACTTATCACAAAATCACAACGATTGAAGACACAACATGGTTTTGCATTCATGCAACTGAGGAAACCGATCTTCAAAAAATTGATGAAGTCTTGATCCAAAGGGGTTAATTATGTACGGCTATGTTGACGAAAGCGGAAACACACAAGTTGGCGATACAGGCCAAGGCGGAGCAGGTTATTCAGGCTCTGCTGGTTCACTAGGTGATTTATCAAACGCTTCTAGTGGCCTTGGCGGTTTGCTTGGTGGAGGTCTAGGAACAGGATTAGGCTTATCTGCACTTGGTACGCTTTTAGGTACTTATGCCAATCAACAAGGTATTCAAAATGCCTCAAACACAATTAACCAATATGGTCAGCAAGCTCTTACAGGCTTGGGCAACACCATTCAAGGTCAAATTGGACAAAACCAAGCTAATCGTAGTGATGTAATAAATTCAGCGTTATATGGTGAAAATGCGTTAAGCAATGTTTTGGGTCAACAAGTTGGTTATGGCAACCAAATGGCTAATACTTATACTGGCAACACAAATGCTGGTCAAAACACCATTGGTAACATTTATAACGCACAACAAGGCCAAGCAAATGCCAATCAAAACAATTTGGCTAATTTGTATAACCAAACTCAAGGCCAATTAGGTAGTGTTTACAATCAACAATTAGGTTTTCAATCACCTTATCAAACAACTGGTCAGGTTGGTGCTAATGCTTTGGTGCAAAACGTACCATATTTGACCAATCAGTTTAACGCTAGTGACCTTAATGCTCAATTAGCGCCTAACTATGCCTTCCAATTGCAACAAGGCCAAATGGCTAACCAACGTGCTGCAAACGCAATGGGTGGGGGTTTTGGTGGAAATGCTTTGCAAGGTTTAAATAATTACACTCAAAACTTTGCACAAGGCGCTTATCAACAAGCATTTAACAATTACCAAGCACAACGTCAAAACATCTACGGTAACTTGGCAGGTATGGCAGGTATCGGAACGACTAGCGGTGGTCAGTTGGCAAGCCTTGGCAACGCTTATGGAAGCAATCTTGGTAGCTTGTCATCTAACTTGGGCGGTAATTTAACCACCAATACTGGTAACCTGTTGAATGCAGGTAACACATATAGTGGAAACACTACAAGTTTAACCAATGCTTTGAACAACGCTTTGGTTGCTAATGCAGGTCAAGTACAGGGTGCTGCCAACAACTATGGAAGCAACATTGCAGGAATGGCTAACAATGTCGGTAGCAATTTGACTTCAGCATCAAACGCTTTGACAGGTGCAGGTACACAATACGGCACAAACTTGGCTTCACTAGCCACAGGACTTGGACAAGCTCAAGCGCAAAACGCAGTTGCAGGTGCTAATGCCAATGCAGGTGCTTTACAGTCTATTGGTAACACCGCTTTGCTTGCTTCTATCTTGGGAAGCAAAGGATCAAGCGGTGGTGGTGGAGGCGGTGGTGGTGGCCTTGGTGGTTTGGTCAATAGCGTCAGCAGTATTGGCAGCTTTTTAGGCTTATAAGGAATAAATCATGCCTGATTTTTCATTCAACGTTCAATATCCACAACAGCAACAAATGAGTTTGGGCGATATGCTCAACCTTGCTCGTGGCGCACAGGCTTACCAACAAGCTCAACAACTAAATCCTGTCCAACTTGAAACTGCTAGGCTCGAACAACAAACCAAGCAACAAGCGTTAAACCAAGCACAACAATTAAATCCTGTTGAATTAGCTAAAGCCAAAGAAGAGTTGTCTCAAAAGGGGATGACAACAGAAAAGCAAAGATCAGAATTAAAAGGCTATTACACAGACCAAGCTAGAAAAGCGTATGGTGGATTGTTAACTGATCCTGATTTTGATCCTCGGAGCCCTAATGTTGACGGCATTAAAGCAAAACTAGAAGAAACAAAAGATTACCTTAAAAACGTAGTTGGTTTGCCTGAACACGATTCAAATATGCACGATAAACTAATCAAGCATATTGAAGATCATGGGGAAGTTGGCGCACAAAGAGTGATTCAAACCATTAGAAATGGTATTCAACAAGGTCAGACACTTGCTACACAAGGTCAAGAACTTAACGCTAACCCACAATTTGTTAGCACAGGTCAATACCAAGTACCTGTTTACACTAGCCCATACCAAGGTGGTGGTCCAGGCCGTACTCCTGCGGTTAAACAACAACTTGCACCAGGTTCTGTTGAATCTATTGATACCGATCCAATCACAAATGCTAAAGTCATTGTGACTAAAGACCCCAACGGACAAATCATTGGTTCTAGGCCAGCAGGTCAACAAAACCCGATGAGTGGGTTTACAAATTTGCCACCTGGTGAAACTAAAACTTCATTTGACCAAGCTAAAGAACTTGTTACTAATGCAAGTAACACATCAATTCCTGCTCAAAATTCTATTTTCAATAGCAACAAAATTGTTGATTTGGCTGACAAAGCCTTTACAGGTGTTGGCGCAGATGTGTTGAGTAAACTTGGTGGTGGTTATGCTGCGTTACCTTGGACATCAGATTCAACCACAAATATGCAAATTTTGGGTCATCAAATGGCTTTGGAAACTGCTAACTTAGCAGGTGCATCAGGCCTTGGTACTGATGCTGCTAGGGGTTTGGCTGCTCAAATGGCAGGTACAACAAATTGGACTCCTGATGCTATTAAGGCAACGGCAAGAATGAATCGTGCGTTGTCAACAGGTACTTTATTATTTAATCAAGGTGTAGACGCTGCTGTAAAAGCAAATAATGGTAATCCATTTGCTGCTAGAGAATTCCAAAAACAATGGGGTAACACACCTAATCTAGTGCCAACTTTGCAATTTATTGATGCCTATAAAAATAAAGATAATGACGAATTACGTCAAATTGTTGAATCTGTTGGTGGCCTAGGATCAAAAGGTTATACTCAATTGCTACAAAGCGCACAGGGTATCAAATCCTTAATTGGGGGTAAATAATGCCTATCGGTAACATAGACGTTGCGGTTCGACAAGCGCTTGGGGCTTCACCTCAAAAAAGCCCTATGTCGGGAAGAAATCCTCAGTTACAACCAACTGAAGAACAAAGTCAACCTGCTTCTGACTTTGGTGATTTTGATGCCGTAACGTTACATAAAGCCGTTGCAAGTGCTTTAAAGGAAAAGAAACCTGAAACTTCTAGTTTTTTTAGTAAATTGTGGCAAGGTGCTAAAGAGACTGGACAAGGTGTTGCTGCCCTTGGCGATGTTACTTTGGGCGGTGTTATTCCTGCGGTGGCTGGTGGTGTTACTTATGCAGGTGCTAGAGCATTGCAAAAAACACCTCAAGAAGCTGCTGCGCTTGAAAAAGCAGTAACAGAAAGCACAAGCCAACCATTTGGTAAAGCGTTTGGTGTCACGCAAACACCTGGTTACCAAAATGAGGCAACCAACCAAGCCATGAATTTCATTAGTCAAAACATGGGCAAAGGTGCTTCATGGATTGCTAGAAATACTGGTTTGCCTCTTGGTGACGTTCAAAATATGATGGGGACAATTACAACAGCTATTGCGCCTGAAGCAGGTAAAGCGGTTGGTAGAGAATTGTCTTATATGGGTGAGGCTGCCAAACAAGGCGCTAAAGCCGTTACTGCACCTTTGTCTGATTTAACAGAACAATTTAAATCTAAGTTGCCAACTGTCAGAATTGAAAAAGGCTTGCAGAGTGCTGGTGCTGCTGCCGTACCTGACGAGCGAATGATTCAAGCTGCTATTTCACAAGTTAGCCCTGAATTACAACAAGAAATAGGTAAGATACCTGTTAACAAGGTTAATGTTCCTGTATTGCAACGTCACGTTGAAGCAGATACTTTACCTATTCCTATTAGGCTTACAGAAGGCCAAGCAACAGGCGATCCTGTGATTATTTCGCAAGAGATGAACAGACGTGGTGTGCCTGGCAATGAAGCGCTTGTAACTCGTTTAAATCAACAAAACGGACAACTGATTGACAACCTAAGAGAACTTAGAGGTCATGTTGCTCCTGACGTTGGTGCGTCTAGACCAATTGAATTAGGCCAAAACATTATTGATTCTTACAAAGAAATCAACGATAAGTTGGAAAAAGAAATTGGTGGTAAATATCAAGCGTTAAGAGATGCTGCTGGCGGTCAATTTCCTATTGATGCCAAACAACTATTGAATAACGTTGATAGCAAATTAAAAAAAGAATTGTTATCTAATGAAGTTCCTGCGGGCCAATACAAAGAATTGCAAAGGCTTGCTAACGATAACAATATGACGTTTGAAGACTATTTGTCTTTACGCAGAAACCTTGGTGATGTTGCTAGAACAAGTCAAGATGGTCAGACTAGAAAAGCAGCTAGTTTTATGATTCAAGAGTTAGAGAATTTACCCTTGAGCAAAGAAGCTGCAAACCTTAAACCTTTGGCTGACGATGCTAGAAATGCTGCCAAGAATAGATTTAAGATGCTTGAAGTTGATCCTGCGATGAAAGCTGCGGTAGAGGATTCTGTTCCTGCTGACAAGTTTACACAAAAGTTTGTTGTAAATGGAATCAACAAAAACATTGAAAAAATGATTGGTCATTTGGGTGAAAACTCACCTGCTCATCAAAGTATGAAAGCATCCATCATTTACCACTTGGCTGATCGAGCTGGTGTGCCTGACTTGACAGGTAACTTTACCCAAGCGGGTTACAACAAAGCCTTGATTGCATTAGACAAGATGAATAATCTCAATACTGTAATGCAAGGCGATGCAGTACCGTTGAAGACTTTGGGTAATGTGGCTGGTTATATTCAACAACAACCCAAGGGATCGTTTGTCAACAATTCCAATACTTTGGTTGGTGCTTTGGCTGGTCGTGCTGCTGGAGCTGCTGAAACATTGGCAAACGCTATGGGTGGCGGTAAATATGGAATTCCTGTTGGCTCTATCATTAGAAATGAAGCTAGAAAATTTAAAGCAGGACAAGAAACTGAAAAGTCATTAAAGCCTGGTGCAGGTGTGGAAATAAAGGAATAACATGAGCGTCTTACTTTCTCCTATTGGTAACGGTTTTCAATTCTTTTCATCTGTTGGCCCATCTGTGCCATTATCAGGTGGATATATTTACACCTATCAAGCAGGTACATCAACCGCTTTAGCAACTTATACAACCAACGCAGGTACGATTGCTAACACCAATCCTATCGTGTTAGGCGCTGATGGAAGACCTCCACAAGAGATTTGGTTGACAAGTGGTTCTAACTACAAGTTTGTGTTGACAGACTCAAGCAACAATCAAATTGCTACCTATGACAACCTTTATGGTATTGTAAATAGCGCACCTGTGGCTAATCCTGTTCCATCAGGCTCAATCATTATGTGGAGTGGCTCAATTGCAGCTATTCCTTCAGGATATGTTATTTGTAACGGTAGCAACGGAACTCCTAACTTGTTGGATTCTTTTGTTGTCGGTGCAGGTAATACCTACGCAGTTGGAAATACTGGTGGATTTACAAGCTCAGTAACATCTAACGTTGGCACTAACTTGCCTTTGTACTACGCATTGGCTTTCATAATGAAAACCTAAAATGGATGAGAAGATGATCACAATGACAGAACATCGTTTATCGGTTCATGAGCAAGTGTGTGCCGAACGTTATGAAGGCATTCAGAATGCTTTGTACAAAGGCGAAAAGCGCATGAGCAAGATTGAATACTTGCTTTATACGGTTATTGTTTGTGTGCTGATGGGGCCTGGCGTTGCAGCAACCTTTTTCCACAAGTTGTTTGGTATGTAAATGCCTCTTGCGTTTGTTGCTTTAGCTTCAAGTGCCGTCAAGATAATAAAGGAATCCTGTGAACTCTATAAAGAAGGTCGGCAAATCGTTACTGACATTGCCCATGAAGTTGATGGAGTTGTCAAAGACGTTAAGACAGTACAAAAGAAAGCCAAAGGGTTACTTGGGTTCTTAGGCGCTTTATTTGGTGAAAAAGAAAAACCAAAAGAAGAAGTCCAAGCACCAGTTGTTAAAAAGAAAAAGAAGCAACCACCGCCTGAGTTTGATGAGAATCTGATCTACAAACAAGTAGCAGATTCTTTAACAAAGTTCTTTCAAGCCTACAATGGCCTAAAGAATTATGTTAAGGAAAAACAAGAGTTATCGTTGCACGTTGATGACGAGGAAGGTCAGGCTTTGGCTATTCAAATCACGATTGCAGAATTGCAAATGGAGAAGATTTCATCTGATCTTAGCAATTTTATGGTTTACTCTGTTCCTAATGAACTAAAGGATTTGTACACAAGGATCAACGCAACGATTGGGGATATTGCAACAAAACAAGCATTGGCTAGAAGGGAAGAACTACTGAAGGAAAGAAGAGCAAGATGGCAACGTCAGCAAAAGGCAAGCCTAATCCAAAATCGAGTGGCGGTTTCAGTAATTACAGTTCTGATGCTTCTGTACGTGTGGATTCTGATCATAAGTCTGACTCACTAGCCATTTTGTTAATCATTGTTCTTTTGGTCATTATTCTTTTGTTTTTGCCGTTGTTGGCTTGGATGTATACCGATATCAGAAAGATGGAAATCAGAGTTGATAAAGCTCTAACGAGGATTGAAGGCAAATGATTAAAAAATCAAGTTTTCTATACACGTCTATACTGATATGTATACTTTTTCCGTTTTTGTGTACAAGTTGTAATGACACATATAGGTACTATTGCCAAGACCCCGATAACTTTAGCAAAGAGCGTTGCCAAAAACCAAGATGCGAATTTAACCAAGATTGCCCCGAATATTTAGTTGCCCCAGTATTGGAGAAGAAAATTGAAGGAATTACTACTGCTCCTCCTCAACAGCCCCAAGGAACGACTGTCTGCCGATGAGATAGAAATCAGGGTCCGATCCTTTGTGATCATTGTGGTGACCTTGATTCTTGCTTTTATCGTGATGGCTTTGCTTTATTCGGTGACGTTTGTAAGCCAACCAATCAAGGCTATGGCCCCTATTGATCAAGCGTATACCAAGATGCTCAACGACATTGTTTTGTTGATTGTGGGCGGTATTGGGGGCATTCTGACCAAGGGTTTGACAAATGAAGCTACCAACATGATGAATGCAGCTAAAGCAAACAAGGATGCTTATGTCGCACCGCCACCACCACCACCTTCTCCTATTATTGTTTCTAGCCCTAATTGGACGGCTCCTCCACCACCTACGACACCGCCAACGTTAGAAGCGGACCATGAGAGAGAGAGAATGGCGCAAGCAAGGGCAGGGTTATGAGTTGGTTGTCATGGTTTATTGATGACTTGTTTTATTGGATTGCCGTTATTGCATTGATTGGAGGCGCAATAGCGTATGTTTTAAGCAACTTCATAGGGTTTATCCCTATGCTTAAAGCTCATGCCATGATCCTTAAGGTCGTGGGTTTATTGTTGGTTATATCAGGAGGTTACTATGTCGCAGATCATCACGGCTATGAAAGAAGGGTTGCTGAAGATAAAGCAGAAATTGAACGACTTAATGCAGAAGCTCGTGCAAAAGAAGTCGAGTTAAGTGGCAAACTAGCCAAGGCAAATGGTCAACTAAAGAAAGCAAAAGATGACATTAAAACCAAACAGGCTAGTATTGATTCTCGCATTGACAATGGTGAGTTGCGCCTCCCCTCCACCTGTGGTTTACAAGCCGATTCAAGTTCCACCGTTGGGGATGGACCCAATCGAGCCGAATCTGACAAACAGGCTCTTAAAGATATTGTCTCCATCGCAACAGAAGGAGACGCAGCCATCGTCAGCTACAACTCCTGTATTGCCCAATACGAAACCGTAAGACAAATGGTCAATGAGGGGGTTAAATGATCAGCGCTGAAAAACTTCATGCTTTGGGTATTGGGTCAGAATGGTCCGAACCTTTGACCACAACCTTTACAACGTTTGGGATCAATGATGTTAACCGCCAAGCTGCGTTTATTGGACAATGTTCACACGAGTGCAACCACTTCAAAACATTGGAAGAAAACCTCAACTATCGACCCGAAACCCTTCAAAGATTGTTTGGTCACAAATTCAAGCCTGAAGAAATTGCCCTTTATGCCCACAATCCCCAAAAAATCGCAAACCGCATTTACGGTGGCAGAATGGGAAACAGAGGGGAAGAAAGTGGAGATGGATGGAAGTTTCATGGTCGTGGATGTATACAGTTAACTGGTCACGACAATTATTGGCATTTTGGTCAAGCTATCAAGCAAGACATGGTTGCCCATCCTGAGTTAGTAGCCACACCGATGTACGCTGCACTTTCAGCAGGTTGGTTTTGGCAAACACATGGGTGCAATGACTTAGCAGAATCCGAGAATTGGGTAGGATTGACCAAGCGGATCAATGGTGGAACAATTGGGTTAGATGAGAGAATTTCATTAACTAAACGTGCGTTAAGCGTACTAGGAGCATAAATTGGCTACAAATTTCAAATACACCAAGGGTGAAACCAAGCAAGAGATGGACAAGCATTTTGTCATCAAAAAAGATTGGGAAAAAGAGCGTGAACACGTGATGAAATTGGAAAAGGAACTCAAAAAGCATGAGAAAACAGATATTTCTCGTGCCCATCCAATGCACTCACACGATGGCGGTATGCGTCAACCTTCAGCAGGTATTCCAGCCCTTCGTAAAGGCTAAATAGATTTCAGTCAATGGTATGTTTGGAGGCCATTGATCTGTTACGCAAAGATGGTAAAGCGTTTTAATGTGCGCTTCTTCCCATTCTTGTCTTCGTTCTTCTTTAGTAAAGAAGATACCTTGATCTATTTTGTAATGGCACATTTGGCATAAAGCAGCGATGTAGTTATCGCTTGCTTTAATGCCTCTGCCCTTTCCGCCATGCCAATTACTGTGCGCTGCTTGGGCTAGATGGAAACCACACCGCTGACAGTTTAGGGTAGATACTAAGCGGAGTAGATTCTTGTTCCGCACATATTGATTCTTCGGAAATGCCCTCAAGGGTGGTGAATCTGTGTCGGTTTTGGCATTCATAGCGCCTTCTTCTTGTATTGTTGTCATTAACTCTTGATTCAATTGTTCTTGTTTTGGCTTCGCAAATTGGACATTTCATTCATGACTCCTGATGGCTAGACGTTCTGAGGCTTCTCTTGTGCGCCAAATTTGGATTGATAGGTCCGCAGATTGGAGTTGTAGTTTAAGCGTTTCTTCGACTTCTACGGCTTTTGCTAACGCATAAATCAGCTTTCCATAGGCCTCACTACTAAGTGCTTCACGTTCTTGCGCTACGGCCTGTTTGAAGCCGTTTTGGAGGGCTTCTGTCATCAAGAATGCTTTGGTGGCCTTTAATTCCAACTCAACCTTAACCCTTGCAGCTTTGGCTTGGGCATAAAGAGAGGCATTATTGTAGATAAATTCAGCGTTTTGTTCAGGAGTCATGGTTCACCATTAAGTAAGCTAACCAAATACAAATCATTACCAAGCCAGCACTCATGCAAGCACAAATCAAAGAAATGAGGGTAATCACAAAAGTTAACAGGGTCATTCTTGTCCCCTTGTTCTGATATCTTGTGCAATGCTTTGTTGAGCAAACAAATATCCTTTTTTTATATCTTTATTTTCATCATGCAAAATTCTGTTTTCTGCAATCTTTGCACAAGCCTCACGTTCTTTTTCTGCTACCAGTTTGGCAAAGCGTAATAAATCATCATCATCTAAACGCCATTCTTCTGGATATTTTTTAGGGCTATAACCTCCAGCTTCTTTAGCCATCTCTATGATTTCATCTTTAGTCATTTTGCCTCCCTAATCATTATTTCTACATAAGGTTCACCATAAACCTTGGTTGCGTGTAAATCCACAATCTGTGTGTCATCATCGTAAACAACCCCATTCATGGCATCTAAATAGGCTTTAATGATATTGTCAATGTCAGGCTTTTTAGAAGGCCTTTCTGCGCCTATTAAACAGGCCTCCCTGCGTTTTTTTGAGTACGACTTAGGCACAGGCATAGAAATGTAAATAAACGCTTCTAAATCGGTTTTAAAAGGTTCTGATGCACCCATCGCACGTTTAGCTTTGTCAACAATGAAATCTTCATATTCAAGCGTTGACTTGGGTGTGTAGGTAGAAACAAAGTTTCCTCGTCTGGCAAACCGCGGCCTTGCCTTACCTTTGGGTAGTCCATCGACTTTAAACATGACGATCAGCATTGAGTTCCTTAATTCTTTGGGCAATTAACTTGCCTATTCCATGAAAAGCAGGTTCTTGTTCCATTAGCTTAACTTGTTGACGAACATAGTCAAGCCATGCAGGTTTAATGGCTAATTTGGCATAATGTTCGACAATAAGTTCAATCTTCATTTCCCGCCTTTTAGCATTTGAAACTTTGCTTTAATATCTTCAGGCATTGCAACGGCTTTTTTAGCATCTTCTTCCAGCTTAACAAGCACGGGATCGCGTTCTTTAGATGATGGAACGGTTTGATGAACAATATCGGTTTTATTGGCTATCCATTCGGCTTTAAAGGTTGTCCAACCCCTGACGCAACATTCCTTAATGGCATCTTCTAAACTAATCTTTGCTTTGTCCGCTTCTTTTTGAATGGAGTTAAGCAAGGTTTGAGTTAAGGGTTTGTTTTTGGCTTTCAGAACTTTTTCAAAATCCATATATATATGGTTATTGGTTATTGGTTCTTGGTTATTGGTTGCTATTGGGGTGGCATAAGGGGGGTTATGGGGTGGCAATGGGGTGGCTATAGGGGGGCTATTCCAACGTTTAGCAGCTCCCCTTTTTCCTGCGTCACTTAACTCTTTGTACTTAGCTATTTCCTCGTCTGCCCTTGGATGAATATAGCCATCAGGAGTGTCGTGAAAAAACTCGTTAAGCACAGACAATACTTCCTGCTCATAGTCAAGCATTCCTATTTGTCTAGCAATGGTTCTTTGTTTTATTGGTGCTTCATGCAGGTAATAATGATCTAGCAACCTGCGAAAAGCTATGTCTTCAATCACAGTTAAGTGATGGGTATGGGATTTGTAATCCCCAATATGGAAATTGTAATAATGCATATAACCTTACTTCATTGGTCAGCTTCACAAAAGAAACATCGGCAGGATGGTGAAGAATCATCTTTTCGGGAGCTACCCTAGCCGCGTTCTAAATCATTTTACCTATAAAGAAACCATTCTGGGTGTAAAGATTGCATTTGCCATATTCTTGCCTGTGGTGGAATTTCACCCCATTGAGAAATAGCAGCTTTAGAAATACCCAATATCTTGGCTAGTTCTGTAACTGATCCTGCAAACTGTATAGCTTCTTTTTTGGTAATCATGCTTAAATTATACTGGTAATGCACATTTACAACAGTTAAGTTAACTAAATACAACACTTAACAAATATTTCTAAAAACTATTTACAAGTAGTTAAGAAAGATTAACAATAGAGTCAATCCACAACACACCGTAGTGGTTTTTAAAGGACTGTGAAATGAAAGTTACTCATCTTCATAAATATGGATCAGGATTCACAAGCAAAACAGCTTGTGGACGAAGTTTATTAAGAACACCATTTTCTACAAAATGGGAAGAATTTAAAACAGATTCTTATAAATGTATCAAATGCGAATCTAGCAAACAAGCAGATTTATTTAGACGCATTGATCTTAAAAATGTCTAAACAACAAGCTAACCTTATTCTTGACCAAGTTAAGGTTGGCATTCCACACCCAACATATTTAATTAACTTAGCTTTAACAGTAACAGGAGATTTAAAGCCATGAAGTACCACAGAACAATCAACGAAGCCTTTCCACACACTATGGAATACGGATGTTCTATTGAGAAACCAAGATTAACTCGTTCAGAAAGAGTGTTAACAGTTGTTTACGCTTTAGCTGCTTTGGTTGTCATGTTTGACCTTTTCTTTTGGAGACCATGATGACTAGATTTGAACACATACAGAAATCATGCAATGACGCATTGGAAAAATACAAAATTGCTGATGAACTTAACTTTCAAGTTGGGTATTACAAAGCACAAGTTGCGTCCCTTTGCATTGACATTGAATGTTTGCATGACGAAATGGAATTTTTAGAAAAAGAAATTAAAGAATTAAGAAGGGAATTAGCATGAAAGAAATTGCATCAGCATTGGTCAAAGCACAAAAGGCTTTTGGCCCTGCATTAAAGCAGTCTACAAACCCTCATTTCAAGTCTAAGTACGTTGACCTAGCCAGTTGCGTTGAAGCTGTTATAGACGCTTTAAACGATAACGGCATATTTCTTAGTCAACACACTTATGAACACAATGAAGGAATTGTCATTGAGACTGTGTTTACGCATGAATCAGGTGAACAAATGAATTGTGGACGTTTGTTTTTTCCTGCAAACAAACACGATCCTCAAGGATTTATGTCATGTTTGACTTACATTCGTCGGGCTTCTTTGATGACAGCGACTGGTCAAGCTCCTGAAGACGATGATGGCAACAAAGCAAGTGCTCCAAAGACTTTTAAATCACAAGTTGATCCAAAGCAAATTGACCATTTGATTGAAAAAATGAGGTTAACAGAGACAAAAGAAGCCTTGGTTGCCAGTTATAAGATAGCCCATGCTGCCTGTTTCCATGAGAAAGACTGGGAAGCCAAGGTTGTAGCAGTTAAGGACGAACTCAAAAAGGCCTACGAATGATTGACTTAAAAGAAGAATATTATTTTGAGTACATGGAGGAGCTGTCTTACAAACGCTATCAGCAAACGTTAAGAAGATACCCAGATTGTCGTGACCCAGATCATCCTGAATGTGAACTATGTAGAGAGGAAGAAAATGAAGAAAATTAAAGAAAAAACAAAAGAGCAATTACATGAAGAAATCATGCAGTTGTTTATAGGCCAAGAAATGTGGACAACTTTGGAAGCCTTAATTGAAACCACAGTTGGAGTTGCTGAACACATGGAAGTTGATCGGTTTGACACCATGCGTTTAATTATGTCTGAGTTAGAAATTTACGAAGAAATGGCGGCACAGAATGATTGAACAAAGAACAGAAGCATGGCATCTTCAGCGACTTGGTAAGGTAACGGCTAGTCGAGTTGCTGATGTAATAGCCAAGACCAAATCAGGTCCAAGCGCAAGCCGTGAGAACTATGCTACCCAATTGGTTCTAGAAAGGCTAACAAATAGCGTAGGAGACGCTTATTCCAACGTAGCAATGCAATGGGGTACAGACCAAGAGCCAAACGCTAGAAACGCTTATGAGCTAAAGATGAGCACATTTGTTAAGGAAGTTGGTTTCATTGACCATCCAACCATTGACATGAGTGGTGCGAGTCCTGATGGTTTTGTAGGTGAAGATGGTTTGGTAGAAATTAAATGCCCTAACTCATCTACACACATTGACACCTTGGTAAGCCAAAAAGTACCTGCCAAATATTTGCCTCAAATGCAATGGCAAATGGCTTGTACTGGTCGCAAATGGTGTGATTTTGTGAGTTTTGACCCAAGAATGCCTGAAAACCTTCAGTTATTTGTTAAGCGTATTGAGTTTGAGGCACAGTACGTCAAGATGTTAGAGCTAGAAATCACAGAGTTTTTAGAAGAAGTTAATCAAAAAGTAATCACATTAAGGAATTTAAAATGAAAAAAGACATTAAAGTAAAAATGCGTACCTATGTTGACAAAAATGGTGAAACCAAAAATTACTGGATGAAAATTGGTACTTTGGTGCAAACAGACAAAGGTGAATCAATAAATATTGAATGTTTCCCAGTAATTGAAGGTGGTTGGAATGGTTGGGCATCTGTTTTTGAAGCCAAAGAAGATTTTGCCCCTAAACCTCAATATCAAGCTAGGCCAAATTTAAGGCAAGAGCCAAGACTTAGCTTAACAGACGAAGATATTCCTTTTTGAGGAAATAGCATGACTAAAGATGAAGCAGTTATTTTACTCTGCGAACATTTTAGCGAAGGTATGGTACGCACTATTGTTGATGCTATTGCTAAAGATGAAGCATTAGAAAAAAAAGATGAGCCTGTGGCATTGGTAGCAGAAGTTCACATAAGTCGCTATACCATTGAATGGACAAATGGACCACTGCCACAAGGTACAAAGCTCTACACCACACCACAACGCAAGCCTTTGACGGATGAACATATTGACGAAATACCCTTTGCTTTATTTGAGCAAGACCAAAACGGAATTTCTGCAACAGAGGCATTACGAGAGTTTGCTAGAGCAATCGAAGCCGCTCACGGCATAAAGGAATAAGAATGACTAAAGATGAAGCATTAAAACTTGCATTAGAGGCGTTGAAATTGTGGCTCAATCATAAACTGGATGAAGATACCGCATGGGAGGCCCATAACGCCATTAAAGAAGCACTAAAAATAAAAGATGAGCCTGTTGCGTGGGGCATGGAAAAAGACGGAGTTATCCTTGATGTAATCTGCCCTGAAGAACATGAGCGTGAAGAAGGTGAATATACAACACCTCTCTACACCACACCACAACGCACATGCGTACGGCTGACTAAAGAGGAAATAAACGAAGGTTTACTGCGATCTTTTTATGTTTTGGAGAAAGCTAGAGCGTGGCGAGATGGTGTTGCATGGGCAGAAGAAATTTTGAAGGAGAAAAACAATGCCGTTTAAACCACATCCAACAGATCCCGACAAGATGGTTTACGAGTCTCGCAAGTATGACTTTGAACCTATTGAATGGCGTCAACACGCTAATGCATATGAGCAAGGCTTTATTGACGGAATGCAAAAGCAAATGCAATCAAGTGTAGACAAGGCAGTCAACGCAATGGGCAAGCGTGAATGGGTAGGGCTGACTGATGAGGAAAAAGCGCAATTTGTTGTTGCGTATTACCCATCAAACTGGGACAGAAAAACGGCAGTATCTTTAATGAACGACTACGAAAAATACCTCAAGGAGCGCAACACATGAGACTAACACGAACTTTTAATGCGGGGCACGACAACCTGTATCTCAACAAAGATGATGTTAACCGACTGCTCAAGGGGCAGATGCTTAAAGAATCTTCATTGATTGTCCAAATGGAAAATCCTGAGCGTGAATGGATAGGTCTGACGGACAAAGAACTTGATGATTTGCATAGAGTGTTAAAAATTCGGCTTATGGGAACTTTTCAAATTAAAGATATTTACCGAGCCATAGAAGCCGAACTGAAGGAACGCAATACATGAACGAATATTGGTTTCAACTGATTACAAATCTAGTGTTGATTGCCGCCATCATTTATTTGATTATGAATGATCACTACTGGTTTGCATTTTTTTTATTTTTGGGATTAAGAGTTATGGGAGAGAAAGATGAAAACACCTGAAGACGAAGAGTTCGAGCGTATTGAGCTTGAGCAAAAGAGAATCATTGAAACACAACAGGCGTTGCGGGATGAGCTGAAGCTGGCCAGCAAAGCGTTTGATGTTGCATATGAGAACTACAAACGTAACGAAGTAGTGGAAGAGGTAGCCCAAGAAATCGAGAAGCTCAAGGGATTTGGGGAAGACACCATTGCATCATTTACCGTTTACATTCGTGGGATGAAGAGATGACTAGAAAGCCTCCATCAAAAGAGTTTTGTTTAAAAATAGCAGAAGCCGCCTTCTACACTCGAGATACTTTTGGAAACAAATATTGGGAGTGGCTATTCAGATGGGGATGGCATAAACATTGGGTAGAAAATTACTGGTACAATAATTAACAAAAGATTAAATTAACCAAAAGTAAATGATAGAGAAGATCAAGACGTACAACGCCAAAATGAGGGGGGAAATACGCAACAGAAGGCTTGAAGTTGTAGTGGATTTTATTTACAAATGCACCCACTGTGGTACAATATGGAGAACTAAAGATGACACAAAAGCTCACAACTGCCGCGAAAAAGACGCCTGCGACCAAAAAAGTTGCTAAGAAAGTCACCGCGCAAAAGGTAGTGAAGACCAAAGCTGAGAACCAAATCGCGCCGCGGATGCCAAGGCTAGAAGAAATCCCAGACAAAGACTGGATGAACTGGGTTGAATACGCTCAAGCCAAGCTCAGATACTTGGAGAACAAGGTAGCGTCGCTGACAGAAGAGTTGGCCGCCCAGAAAGCCTCAAACAAGCGCCTGAACGACAGATTCATGCAGGGATAGCAAATCCCAAGGGATTAAGTTAAACTAAAGCCAGTGCATAAGACTTTTAAAGGATAAGGGAATGCCTGACACCACACACACAGATGCGCCGCCAAAGAAAATGGGCCGCCCATCAAAATACTCAGATCATTTAGCTCAAGTCATCTGCGTTCGTATAGCAGAAGGAGAGAGCTTAAACAAAATCTGTAAAGATCCAGATATGCCAGAAAGAGTAACAATCTATCGGTGGCTGATGGAAAAAGAAGACTTTTGTAACATTTACACGCGCGCACGAGAAGACCAAGCCGATACAATGGCCGACGAGATCGTGGATATTGCTGACCAAATGCCCATGGAGACCACGGATAAAGAAGGCAATACCAGGTTTGACCCTGCGTTCATCTCCTGGCAAAAGAACCGCATTGATGCCCGCAAGTGGGTGGCCAGCAAGCTAAAAGCCAAAAAGTATGGAGATACGGTCAAACACTCTGGCGACATCGAGAACCCATTGATTGTGGACGTGATGGCCAAAGAGGTAGTGACCAGCTTGGTGAAGAACATAGAGATGAAGCGCCAGCTCCAAAATGCAGGCTGAACTCCTCGACGAGATCAAACAAACCCTAGAGGACCCTGAGATACAGGGACACTTGGCCAAACTGTCTGCTGAAGACTTGGCCGCTTTCCAGTGGAGGATGAACTGGCTTACGAGCGCCCACGTCCACCAAATCGAGCCCCCAGGTGACTGGTACACAATTCACTTAGTATTGGCTGGCAGGGGAGCGGGAAAGACTCGCATGGCCGCTGAGACTATCGGCTGGTGGGCTTGGAGCCAACCCAAGACGCGCTGGCTGGTATCTGGCCCCACAAGTGCTGACGTCCGTGGAACCTGCTTTGAGGGCGATTCTGGCCTGCTTTCGGTAATCCCCTCTATACTAATAAAGGATTACAACAAATCCATTGGCCAGATTACTTTGGTCAATGAGTCCATGTTGATTGGTATCCCAGCGTCTGAGCCAGAGCGTTTCAGGGGTCCGCAGTTCCACGGGGCTTGGCTGGATGAGTTGGCCGCTTGGGATTACATTCAAGAGGCTTGGGACCAGATTCAGTTCGGTGTGCGCTTGGGTAAGAAGACCCGCATCATTGCGACCACCACACCGAGACCAAAAGACTTGATCGTTGAGCTGGTGGGTAGAGACGGTGACGACGTATGCGTGACGACCGCATCGACCTATGCCAACATTGCCAATCTCGCGCCATCGTTCCAGAAACAGATTCTCCAGTACGAGGGCACCAAGCTTGGCCGCCAAGAGATTCATGCGGAGATTTTGGACCCAGAAGACACGGGTATCATTAAGCGCAAGATGTTCAAGCTCTGGCCAAATGGACGGGAGTTCCCCAAGTTCGAGTACATCCTACAGTCTTACGATTGCGCCTTCACTGACAAGACTGTCAACGATGCTACAGCCTCCATTACTTTTGGAGTGTTCAAGCCCACTGACGGGCCCATGAGCGTGATGGTGATCGATTGCTGGCAAGACCGCCTGCAATACCCAGATTTGCGCCCCAAAGTTAAAGAAGAGTTTGAGGTTGCCTTCGGTGAAGGGAAGAACAAAAAACGGGTGGACTTGATTCTGGTGGAGGACAAAGCGGCGGGTATCAGTCTTATACAAGACTTGAGACGGGCTCATTTGCCTGTGCATAGCTATAACCCTGGCCGAGCAGATAAAGTCCAGCGCCTAAGCATTGTGTCCAACATCATTGCCCATGGCCGTGTATGGATACCCGAGAGCGGCGTCAACAAGGGATATGTAAAGGACTGGGCCGAGGGTATGGTCAGCCAAATCTGTTCGTTCCCTGAATCAGCCCATGACGATTACGTTGACGCCATGACGCAAGCACTGCGATATCTTCGTGATAGCGGATGGCTAGACATTGACGGACCAGCGCCAGAGATGTACGACGAAGAAGACTTTGTGGACAGCGGACGGTCCAGAAGGCGTGAGAACCCTTATGCTATGTAAGCTAGACCCGAAGCCAAATCATGGGCATAATATGGGAAACTCACCCAGAGGTGCCCATGGCAGATGACCAAGCCGCATTTGGCGTTTACCCACATTTAAACCTTAAACGCCGTCCTGAGAACAACAATCCAGAGGCATCTAAAGATATGCCGTTGCAGTTTGCCCGTGGCATGGTTAAGACTGGATTGGGAGCCATCCCCGACCTCGCACAGTTGGGTGCGGATGTATATACAAACTTGCGTTCACCCAAATTGGATGAGCTTGTCACTGGCAAAAAAGCTCCTCAAATACCATTCACATCCGAGTACTGGGAGAACAAGCTTCCATTGCCTCCAACATCTCCTCAAGGCCGATTGGCTGGTGGATTGGGTGAATACTTTCCTGAGAACCCTGTGCTTGGTGCTGTGGGTCACGGTATCAAAGGAGCGGCAAAGCTTGCAGGCGAAGGCTTGAGCAGTGCGGCCATGGGTCAAGGCCCAGACTGGTTGAAGTCCATCGTTCCCCAGCCAAACTTTGTTATTAAGCCAAAGGGTGGCAATTGGCTAGCTGGTAATGTTGAAAGAGGATTAGAGGATTTAAAGTCTCCTGCTCATTATGGATCTTCTATTCAACAAATGATTGAATTTGCAGAAAATAGACTTAAAGATCCAGAAATAAATGAAGAAGGTAGACGTATTCTAAGACAAGCGATAGAACGCAACAAAAATGAATTATCAATCAATAATTGGGTTGATAAAAATCTGACCAACTATATTAAAAAAGAATTGGGTACGCCAGAAGACCCTGTAAGAAAATTGGCTGATAGAGGTATTTCTGCAATACCAATTGATGAAAATCCAAACTTATTGAATAGCACTGCACTCCAAAAGAGAAGACAAAAGTCAGGAATGCCATTAGAACCTATGGCCACAACACCCAAGGGAAAGAATTTGGAAGGGTTTGTAGATTTATCAATTTACCCATTAACAAAAGAACAGATCTATAGGCAAGCCGAAGATGGAGGATCCAAATCATGGGAAAGAAAGTTGGACATTCACCATAATCCATACTTAGAAAAATTATCGCCTGAAGATAAAATATATGAACTTAGTAATCCTAGTTTGCTAAACAATACTTTAGGTTTAGATCACATTATTGATGTTTTAAGAGAAGATTTAACAAACGCACGAATTAGCCCTGAAAATCTTAAAAATGTTAGCATGGAGCAAGCTGTACGTCGTGCCCATGAGTACAACCAAGAATTAGCCAAGAAAATGGAAGATGCTCAGGCTAAGAGGCTTGCCAGCATGACTGTACATAAAGAATATCCAGAAGGGTTTAAATGGGTACAGTTGGATCAACCTGGCCAATTTGCCGCTGAGTCAGATGCCATGGGTCATTCAGTCAGAGGATACGAGCCACCGAAAGGTCACCCTGATTGGATTCCAGAGTCTGGTGATTCAGGAAGCCCATACTATGGTCATGGTGGTTGGGAAGGCATCAAGAGTGGTAGGGCTAAAATTTATTCATTGGTTGATCCTAAAGGTAATCCACATACCACTATTGAAGTTGGGTCACCAATGTTTAATAAGGTGCAAACATGGGGAGAATTATCTCCTGAAGAGCGAACTGCCATGTTATGGAAAATGCCATCTGAAGGTGATAAACACTTATTGCAAACTTATGGTGACCAAATGCAAATATATCATCGTCCAGATGGGTCGATTAGATTGATGCCACCAAAAGAATTACTTGATCCAGAAACAGTTGATAAATCAACATTGGCACCAATTACTCAAATCAAAGGCAAGCAGAATTATGCTCCCAACAAGCAATATCTTCCTTTCGTACAAGATTTTGTAAAGTCAGGCAACTGGGGTGATGTGGGTGATTTACAAAATACTGGGTTAACTAAACTTGGAAATCAATATTTAACTTCTGAAGAATTAAAGCCTAAAGTCGAAGAAGCCAAAACTTTTTTAAACACACACCCTGCATTTGAGCAACACAGACAAGCTAACAGAGATTATTTGGATGCCATCGGCAAAGAGTTTTCAACCAATGAGCCAGTCTATACGCGACATGAGATGGATGAGCTTGAACGTAGATCGGTACAGCCACTCCATCCAACTGTTCCCTATACTTTTAATGAAATGAAAGCAGGTCTTAATAACCCTGAAGAATATGACGCAGATAGTTTGGGTAGAAGACTTGCAGATATAGATAAACTTCGTCAAATCCATGGCGATGTTCCGCAAGCACCAGTTGACTTAGGAACAGTAGGTGGTTCTGCTGACAACGTACCAAAGATGAAGAAGGGTGGCAAAGTCAGCATCACCAATAACCCAGACGCGATGTACATGGAAGTACAAGACCGCAAGTTTGCTGGTGGCGGTGAAGTAGCCAAGATGGTTGAGCAGTATGGCCCAACCTTCATGGAGCACGTCAAACACTACGCCAATGTGATCAGTGAAATGATGCCCCACTTGTCTGCCCATGAAGTTATGAATCAAGCGACTGATGCGGCGGCATTGAAAGCTAAAGGCATGGGCGTGCCAGGCATTGATTTCCATGACCCATTGGCTCCTCCCAGCATGAAGATGTCAGAAGCTTTGGGTAACGCTGGGGCTGAAGGCAAGACTTTAAACTTCACTGAAGCTGACCGATCAAGGGTATTTGGCGACAACATGGGTGGAGTTGGGTTCAGTGCTTTACAGCATTATTCACTGCCACACGCTCAAGCCAATACCGTTTGGGGATTTGGAAACAAAACCGTTGCCGAGAAAAAGATTAAACAGAACGATCCAGAGAACACAATCTGGACAACGTATGCAGGATCTCCTGAGCAACATAAGTCCAATACTATTGTTGTCAAAGATGCAATTAAGACATTGCAGGACGCAAACAACAAAGGGCAAGTACATCCAGAGCAAATCAGATTGATAAACAAAAGAATTCAAGAAGCAACAAACGAAAAAGGTAATCCATTATTTCCTTCTGACTTTGACATTACAGACCCAAATGCATTTAATCATGCCAATACATTTGAGCGTAGATCTGCTGTCAGTGATGCACTGATGGGTACTGGTGTTAAAAAGCCAATGATCAGTGTGGAGTTCAAAAAAGCAAACCCAGGGGTTCAGTGGACCGACGCCTCAAACATTGGTGGCATCCTTTCCCGTGAGACAGAGCCAGTCTTGGCCAATGCAAATACGTTTGATGTTGGCCCACATTTGTTTGTCATGGACAACGGAATGATCCACAGGCCAGATTTGAATGAGGCATTCCCATATCAAGTGACTGGTAGCGACCTTGGCTTGAAGTTTGATCCAACTCCAATAAGAGCCGCCTCTCCTGAGTTTATAGAAAAGAAAGGCTACAAGCCTGAAGACACAATCAATGCATGGGCCATGTCTCGTGGTAGTCCCAGCCAGTTTGTGTCTGAGCAATACCTGACGAACCTTCAAAAGCAAGGTTACAAGAAGGGCGGTAAGGTTACCGTTCACCATCTTGACGGTGAAGAAGTGCACATCATTGAAGGGAGAAAGTAATGCCTTTAGAGTCATTGCTCACTAAAGCCAAGCCTTTGTACTCCTCACTTGAGGAGGCTTTGGCCAACCTGACACGCAACAAAGGGACAGGCGCTGAGTTTCTTAAAGAGTTGGAGAAGAAGCCTGGCGTCAAGAAGGCTGAGATTCAAGACCGTGGCCTTGATAAAGTATTGGCTGATCTGCCCAAAGTTGATAAGGCTACGGTAGAAAAGGCCGTCAGTAAAAATCCAAAAACATATGTCAATCAATTTATAAAATACGATAATCCCACGCAACATCCAGACTACGAAGCGGCTTATGTAGATGCCGTCAATGATTTGAGTGAAGACAGATACGGACGCCCACAAAGGGTTGACCCTATAGAAGCGCATCATAGGGCTACCGAAGCCATAGGTGGACCTGCAAACTACGCACACATTCAATTGCCAGGCGGGGCAAACTACCGTGAAATGTTATTGAATTTGCCTTATCAAAAAGGACCTGAGTATTTTGGTCCTCACTGGGATGAGCCAAACGTATTGGCCCACATGAGGTTGAGTGACCGCGCTGGACCCAATGGCGAGAAGGTATTGCACCTTGAGGAGTTGCAGTCTGACTGGCATCAACAAGGCAGGGATAAAGGTTATGGCATTAAAAATCAAGAGGTACATAAAGCCTTTTATATAACACCTGAAGGGGAAAAAGTTGATATTGGTCAACGTAATTCTAAAGAAGATTTAGATAATTGGCTTGATTATGCTGGCTGGAACAAATATCCAGTAGATATTCAATACTCAACTGACAAAATAAAAACTGGTGAAGGTGTACCTGACGCACCATTCAAAAAGAACTGGGAAGAACTTGCACTCAAGCACCTAATTAACCATGCTGTTGAAAATGGGTATGACAAGATTGCCATCACCCCAGGTGCTGTTCAAGCCGACCGATATGACTTGAGCAAACAAATTGCTAATGTTGAATACAACGAGCTTGGTGATCTTAGGGCATATGATCACAATGGCCGAAGAGTATTAAGTCAAAACGTGCCTCCTGAAAAGGTTTCAGACTATGTTGGCAAAGAGTTGGGATCAAAGATTGCTGAGAATCACGCCAACAGAATTCAAGCAAGAAGTGATTACAGGACAGCCATAAAGAACGATGCTCCAGATGACCAAGTAGACGCTTTATACCAACAGTATTTGAGCCACCCAACAGAATACTCTGGCTTAGACTTACAAGTTGGCGGTGAGGGCATGAAGGCCGCTTATGACCAGCGTATCCCTAACATTCTCAATAAGCTTGGCAAACCGTTTGGTGCACAGACTGAACTGAATGCTATGCCAATCAAAATAAACAATGGAATGCTTGTACCAAATGAAGTAGGTGGATACACTCAAACGCCTCCAGAAATGGGAACGCCTTTACATACTTTTGACATTACACCCGAGTTGAAACAACAAGTTCAAACTCAAGGCTTGCCTCAGTACAAAAAAGGTGGTGACGTCAAACTCACGCATAATCATGACTCCATGTGGATGGAAGTCCAAGACAAAAAGTTTAAAGGAAAATAATCATGGCCACCCAAATGCCTATCGAGCAGGACTACGGACGTTTCATTGATGGCGTATCAGAGCCAGATGAAGACGGTAATGTTATGGTCGAGTTGCCAGACGAAAGCTCAGACATCATTGAGATGGATGACGGATCTGCTGTTGTCAGCTTTGGAGATGACCTCGAGGGGCCCATGGAGGACGAAGACTTCTATGCCAACTTGGCTGAACAGTTCGACCCTTATGAGCTGGACAACATTGCAAGACGTTACCTCGATTTGATTGAGAACGACAAGCAAAGCCGTGAAGAGCGGGACAAGAAGTATGAAGAGGGCCTGAAGAGGACTGGCTTGGGCAACGATGCACCAGGGGGCGCCAACTTCATGGGTGCCAGCAAAGTGGTCCACCCTGTCATGGCCGAGGCTTGCGTGGACTTTGCATCCCGCGCCATTAAAGAGTTGTTCCCACCAGATGGACCCACCAGAACTAAGATTTTGGGTGATGTGGACGAAGACAAGGTCAAGGTTGCCGAGCGTAAGCGCGATTGGATGAACTGGCAATTGACAGAGCAGATTGAGGAGTTCCGCGACGAACAAGAGCAGTTACTGACCCAACTTCCTCTTGGCGGCTCCCAATACATGAAACTATGGTACGACGAGAACAAAAAGCGCCCATGCGCTGAGTTTGTGCCTATTGACAAAATCTATCTGCCCTTTGAAGCGGCCAACTTCTACACATCACAGCGTGTGACTGAAGTCAACACCATCTCCAACTTTGAGTTTCAGAACCGTGTTCGCTCAGGTTTGTATCGCGATATCAGTTTGATTCGCGCGTTTGTTGAGCCAGAAATGAGCCACGCAGAGAAGGCCAACACAAAGATTGAAGGCAAGCGCTTTGAGGAGAATGAAGACGGCGTCAGAGACGTCTATCACATCTACACATGGCTCGAGCAAGACGAAGACAAGAGAACCAAGGGCAAGTCAGCCCCATACATTCTCATGGTGGACAAGCTGGACGAGAAGTGCGTTGGCTTGTATCGCAACTGGGAAGAAGGCGACGACACATGGACCAAGTTGGATTGGCTGGTTGAGTTTAAGTTTATCCCTTGGAGAGGTGCATATGCGATTGGTCTCCCTCATCTCATTGGTGGATTGTCCGCCGCCCTCACTGGTGCGCTTCGTGCACTCATGGACTCAGCCCATATCAACAACGCGGCCACCATGCTCAAGCTCAAGGGTGCGCGTATGTCGGGCCAGACGGACCAAGTCGAGGTAACGCAGGTTGCTGAGATCGAGGGCGCACCAGGTGTCGATGACATCCGTAAGATTGCCATGCCCATGCCCTTTAACGCTCCAAGTCCTGTGCTCATGGAGTTGTTGGGATGGCTGGACAACGCGGCCAAAGGCGTGGTCTCTACCTCTGAAGAGAAGATTGCAGACGCCACCAACAATATGCCTGTTGGTACAGCCCAAGCTTTGATCGAGCAGGGTGCTCACGTTTACTCTGCCATCCATGCCCGCTTGCATGAATCCCAAGCCAGAGTGCTCAAAGTATTGGCCAGATTGAACCGCTGGTATTTGGACGAACAGCGCCGCGGTGAAGTGGTGATTGATTTAGACATTCACAGGGATGACTTCAAGCGCAACACGGACGTTATCCCTGTCTCTGACCCCCACATCTTCTCTGAAACCCAGAGGATGGCTCAGACCCAAGCTGTGATGCAGATCATGCAGAACAACCCTGACTTGTTTAACCGCAAGGCAGTGATTGAACGCTTCCTCAAGCAGATGAAGGTGCCACAGATCAATGAGTTGATGGTCATGGAACCCGATGAGGACATGATCGATGTGGCCCAAGAGAACGTATTGATGATGAAGGGACAGCCAGCCAAGGCTTATTTGGAGCAGGACCAGCTTGCCCACATCCAAGGCCACCTTGATTTTTACCAAAACCCTGTGTTTGGCGGTGGAAATCCCTTGATAATGCCTGCTTTGCTCCAGCCAATGGTCACTCACCTGCAAGAACACTTTGGTATGTGGTACCAAATCCGCATGAATGAGTACGTTCAGCACGCTTTGGGCCGTGAAATCAATGATTATGACGATGCAAGGGTTACTCCAAGGGCTGACCAACTCTATGCATTGGCCTCTCAGCACGTTCAGATGGACTCACAGCAGACTTTTGCCAAGGTTATGCCCATATTCCAGCAGATGATGCAACAGGTCCAACAGTTGAAACAGCAGGGACAGCCTCCAATGGACCCAGATGCTCAAGTTTTGTTGCAAACATCGATGGCAGAGACCCAAAGACGGGCGGCCAGAGACAAAACAGATGCTCAATTGGCTCAAGCCAAGCTCACTGCCGACACTCAGTTGGATCAAGCAAGGCTTGCGGCTGAGCAACAACGGAATAACGCTGACCAACAGTTGGAAATTGCACGCAATGCAGAGGACAACTTGACCAAAGAGCGTATTGAATCAGCAAAACTGTCCCATGACGCGGACAGATTGCGACACGAGCAGGTGAAAACTGCACTGGACCTTGAAAACCAAGCCCAGTCTTACTTAGGAGGACAAAATGTCTAGTGATAACGAGCAAAAGTCTGTGGAAGTACCCCAGCACAAGCGCCTCGCACAAGGAGTTCCACTTGATGGCACATCCATGGGCGGCAAAGGCGGTTCAGAACCCAAAAAACAAGGAGGTTTAGCACAAGCCGAACATAAAAAGAAATAAATGGTAACCGTCTCACAACTCATCAGCGTAATCAAGAAACGACAAGCTGAAATAGCTTTTTCTCTTGGAGCAGGAAATGCTTCTACATGGGAATCGTATCAGCGCATGGTGGGAATTTACATGGGTCATCAAGAAGTACTTGATACCGTTAACAATTTATTAAAAGAAGAAGAGGAAAAAGAGAATGAGCGATAGCACAGTAGCTTCTAACGAAGCTGAGATGAATTGGGCCTTTCCAATTGTAGATCCTGGTGCGAAGCCTCTTGGTGCAAGAATCTTAGTTCAACTGAGACGTACTAAAAAGAAGACGGCAGGTTCTGGAATCATATTGGTTGAGGAAACAAAAGAAACCGAGAAGTGGCAAAACATGGTGGCCAAGGTCATCGAGATTGGCCCTCTCGCGTACCGTAATAGAGACACTATGGCACCGTGGCCCGAAGGCTCATGGACTGCTGTTGGTGACTTTATCCGTGTCCCTAAATGGGGCGGTGATCGCTGGGAAGTCCAAGTCCCAGGCGACGACGAGCTTGAAGAGAAAGCCCTCTTCATGATTCTTAATGACCACGAGGTGATTGCAAAAGTCACTGGTGACCCCTTAGCCATGAGAGCATATCTATGAACACAGAAACAAAAGAACCTGATTTAAAAATCAATGAAGAAGTAGACGGTTCAGCCACAATTGAACTGCCTGAAGACTTACTGCCACCCGAAGAGGGTGATAACGGCGTAAAGGCCGCGGACCCAGTGGGAGATGACGGTGGTGAAGACCATCCTGATGACACCCAAGCCATCCGTGAGGCCAGACGCGCCAAACGCAAGTACAAGAAGGAAATTGCCAAAGCCACCTCCTCGGAGAAAGAGGCTCAATTAAACCTTCTGAGACGTCAAAACGAAGAGTTAATGTCTAGGCTTGCAGTAGTCGAGAAAAAGACCCACAGCGCTGATGTAGCCCGCATTGACAAGGCAATTGAAGACCAAGAGTTGCGTCTCCAATATGCCAAGATGAAGATGTCTGAGGCCATGCAAGCGTCTGACGGTGATGCTTTTAATAAGGCTCAAGAACTGTGGGACGAAACTCGCACAGCCATCAAGGACTTGAAGGGATACAAAGAATCCTATACCAAGCCCCAGCAAACGAACAACATCCCCGATCCAGAGTTACAGCGTCACGCCGCAAACTGGATGGAGAGAAACAATTGGTACAAACCCAATGGCGGTGACATCGATAGTGACATTGCCAAAAAGGTTGACGAAGCTCTAGTTAAAGAGGGCTGGAATCCAAAAAGCGAAGATTATTGGGAAGAACTCGATAATCGCTTGCAAAAATACCTACCACATAGATACAATGGTGACACAGACGTGAGTCCACAGACGAGAAGACCGAGAAGTGTAGTAGGTAGCTCAGGCCGTGAGAGCATCGCAACCCAAGGAGGGCGTAATGTATTTGTCCTGTCACCCGAACAGGTAAGGGCAATGAAAGACGCAGGAATGTGGGACAACCCTGACAGCAGGGCGCGAATGATCAAACGATATGCTCAAGAAGCTAGAAACAAACAATACTAAGGAATCTCAAAAATGGAATCACGTTTAAAAAAATCCCTAACGGGCGCAGGCCGCGCAAGTCATGCAAGCCAAGATAGCGACAGAGCCCCCCCAGAAGAGAAGTTCATGACAGCGCAGGAACGTCGAAGGATGTGGAGCGAAGAGTGGACACAGAGTGCTTTACCCAAGACCCCAGAAATCCCAGGGTGGCACGTTTGTTGGTTGTCAACGACTAACAGCTACGACACGATTGATAAGCGTATGCGACTTGGATACGTTCCTGTAGCACAGGAAGAAGTACCAGGCTTCGAGAACTACCGAGTCAAGAGTGGAGAGCACGTTGGTTTTGTATCTTGTAATGAAATGCTCTTGTTCAAACTCCCGATGGATGTTTATCAAGACGTCATGACGCAAATGCATCATGAGCTACCTAACGACGAGGCGGACAAAATTCGCGTCCAAGTTGAGCAGTTACAAGGTCAAGCACAAGACAGCAACGGACGATCACTCGCAGAAATCGAAGGCGATGGTTTAAGGCAATTAAGTCGAAAAAATGTTCCGATGCCAATCTTTCAAGGCTAAGAACAATTTAAGGAGAATACTATGTCAGCAACTAGTGCTCCATTTGGCTTGAGACCTGCGTTCCACCCTTTTGGTTTGGACCGCGCACAGGCTCTTGCTGGTGGCATCGCTTCTGGATATTCAAGCAATATCCTAAAAGGCCAACCCGTCATTTATAACTCTTCCGCTGGAACAATCGGTGCAGTCACCACTACTGGTGCTTGGACTGGTGCTTTCGCTGGTGTTGAGTGGACTGACACAACTGGTCGTCGTCGTGTAAGCAACTACTGGCCTGCCAGCACTGCTTATATCACAGGCTCTTGCGTAGCTTATTTCTACAACGACAACAACATCGTTTATGAAATTCAAACTGACGCAACGATCACTCAAGCCTCTATTGGTAATGAGTACAACTTCACTTCTGCCAATTTGGCCGCTGGTTCTACTACTACTGGTTTGTCACAGTGCACTTTAGGTGTATCGACTGCCGTTGGTAATACTGGCCAAGGTCAAATGCGCGTCGTTGATATTGCGCCTTATGTGGACAATGCATGGGGTGATGCCTATGTTGTTGTTCGTGTCGTTAACTCGCAGTCTCAGTTCTTCGGTTCTGTGACAGCATTTGCATAAGGAGCTAAATCATGGCCGCACCAATGCGAAGTACGGACTTTAGATCCATTGTTGAACCTATTCTTAACGAATGTTTTGACGGTGTCTATGACCTCCGTGAAGATGAATGGTCTCGCGTTTTCCGCGAGCAAGACGGTATTCCCCGTAACTACCACGAAGAGCCTGTCCTTTATGGATTTGGCGCCGCTCCCCAGTTGCCTGACGGCACTCCCGTCACATATCAACAGGGTGGTGTGCTCTTCCTCCAACGCTATATCTACAATGTGTACGGCCTTGCCTTCGCATTGACTAAAGTGTTGGTTGAAGACGGCGACCATATCCGTATCGGTCAAGTGTATGCTCGACACCTCGCCCAATCATTGATTGAGACTAAAGAAACTCTCTGTGCAAACATTTTGAACAGAGCCTTCAATAGTTCTTATGTTGGTGGTGACGGCGTATCGTTGATCAACACAGCTCACCCAATCGTGAACGGTACATTCAGCAACCAATTGGCAACTTCTGCTAACTTGTCTCAAACATCTCTCGAACAGATGTTGATTCAAATTCGCCAAGCTGTTGACAACAATGGTAAGAAAATCCGTTTGGTGCCCCGCCAATTGGTGGTCGCCCCAGGCAACATCTTCCAAGCTGAAGTATTGTTGAAATCAGTATTGCGTACTGGTACAGCAAACAATGACTTGAACCCTGTTAAGTCAATTGGTTTGTTGGACGAAGGTGCCGCAGTTATTTCTCGTTTGACATCTGCAACAGCATGGTTTGTTCAAACTGATGCGCCCGAAGGCATGAAGCTTTTGATGCGTCGTCGTTTGGAGAAGACCATGGAAGGTGACTTCGAGACTGACTCTATGCGTTACAAAGCGACAGAGCGTTATATCCCTGGGTATACCGATCCACGCGCAATGTTCGGCACAGCAGGCGTATAAGCCTAACGGGGAGGGGCTAAAACCTCTCCCCTTTTTTTAAACTGATCAAGCTTTTCAAGGAGAAGATCAAAATGCCTCAATTTTCAGACGACCTATTCTTAGGTTCTGCCCCCACATACATGGGGTTGACTAAAAACGCAAACGCGGTTGTTTTCACAGGAACAATTT
>Ga0207955_1000036_pt1 | contig 55315 bp, 79 predicted proteins | sample CryBogCBE29Jun09_FD_184563 | JGI IMG/M metagenome (GOLD analysis project Ga0207955, IMG submission 184563) | Freshwater microbial communities from Crystal Bog, Wisconsin, USA - CBE29Jun09 (SPAdes) (version 2) | ecosystem: Environmental > Aquatic > Freshwater > Lake | place: Crystal Bog... | reverse complement strand
GGAGTGGCTGTACCGATCTACGTTCAAGCTCATCCATCTCATGTCGCGTATAGACTGGCTCATTGGTTGAAAACTCTTTGCCGATGGCATCCAAATAATCTCTGTTAGCTTGTCTGTGTTGCTCAAACGCAGGATGTGTGTCTAAAAAAGTTTTGGCTTCATCAACTTTAGGTTTTAACTCTTCTGTAGTTAAATATTGATTTCCAACTTTATTTAATCCAGTATTTTGTAAATCACCAACATCACTCCAACTACCTGACTTTACAAAGTCTTGAACAAAAGGGAGGTATTGCTCGTTAGGAGCACGATTCTGCTTGCCTTTAATTTGAACAATTCGGTCTAGTTCATTTTGTGGATTTTGTTTTAACCAATCACTAGCAAATTGTTCTTTTAATTCATTTAGTTTATCGTGACCATGAAAAGATAAATTCTCATCTTTATCCCATAAATTTGAATCGTCAATTTGACGAATTGCGTTAATTGATTTATCTTGTATTTCATCTTGAACATCTTCTGGTAAATCTTGATAACCACGAGGTTGTGGAACAGATTTGCCCACTTCAACCGTCACATGAGGCTCACCCTTGGCATCCCTAAGACTAAAGATGCGTGATTCACCAGAAACAACATCAGGGCAATAGCCACCAACGCAATGGCCCATCGTATCGCCTTCGTACTTGAGTGCGTCTACAAGAGCTTTATATCCTTCTCCACCTTTTCTGTTATAAAAACGCAAAAGCGCACTTTCTGGAGAATTGGTTGCCTCAATTTGTGTAATGCCTTTAGGATCAGAAACTGTATGCAAAAGACCATATCTTGGATGATCAATAGTATCTAGCTTCATGCCCTCTGGAAGAGTATAACCTTCAGGTACTGTTTTTGGACTGGTCAACTCAATCCACTTGTGGCCAGTTGGATACTCTTTAACCGTTGGCATACCCTCAGTCATCTTGATCTGGGCTTCTGCCATTTTTTTGGCTTTATCTTCGTTGTACTCATGAGCACGACTTACAGCTTGCTCCATGCTTACATTCTTCAAGCTTTCAGGACGAAGACGACCGTTGGCTAAATCTTCTTTGAGAACGTCAATGATGTGATCGAAACCCAAATAATTGGGACGCATAGTATAATCAGGAAAGTACACATTAGTTTCAGGATCAGCTTTTTCATGCCATGGCTCTTTGAAGCTATCGCCTAATAAACCAATGTTTTTAACTTTAAATCGTGATAACGCAACATCAGTAGCATCTTCCCAAGCTTGAGCCTCTGGTGAGTTAGCTAACTTTGATCCTTCCATGCTACGACGCCTGTCGCTTGCATATTGTCTATTCAATCCTAACTGATCTGGTGGTATATGGATGATTCCCTTCTCTGCTAACTTACGAACTGGGTCTTCAGGCGTGGCCATCTGATTTTTAATATAGTTAGTCAGATTTTTGTCAACCCAATTGTTGATGGCGGCTTCTTTTTTATATTGAGGTAATTGAAGTCTAAGAACTTCTTTACCTTCTTCTCCCAAATCTGGATTTTTGAGTTGTCTTTCAATGAACTCAATCATTTGGTCAGGTGTTCCCAAACGAGTTTCGGACTTCAAGCCCTCCAAACTTTTTTCAACATTACCTTTTAACCAGTTGCCGCCTTTGGGCTTAACCACAAAGTTCGGCTGGGGAACGATAGACTTCAACCAGTTTGGTCCTTGACCCATGGCCGCACTGCTCAAGCCTTCGCCTGCAATCTTAGCCACACCCTTAGCGCCCCTACCAGCTAAACCAGCAACGTCTACCGCAAAGGGGGCCACGTCCAAAGCAAAGTCAGCTACATCAGGTTGGAGTCTTGTTGTCCCACCTATACCACCAGCTCCAGTGGTCAAAGGCTCACCCCTTGCTAGTCTGCCTGCGAACTTACCAGCCGACTCAAAAGGTAAAAGGTCAGCAATGGTTGGACCTCTGGATTTGATTTCTTTGCCGTCAACCGTAGGATGCGCCATCCACTCTAAAGCTTTAGATAGTTCAGCAAGATACTTGTTCTCTGGCGTAGCCTTTAATTCGTCAGCCATTGTGACCTCGTAAGGGGGGATTTAACCATATTATGCCCATGATTTGAGCTTGGGTCTACTGAGCATAAGGATTTACAGCCTTTCTTGAACGTCCAGAGTCAACATAGTCGTCCATGTCCCACGCTTCTGGTCTTGGGCCATCAATGTCTAACCAGCCGCTATCTCTGAGATATCTCAGCGCCTGCGTCATAGCATCCACATAGTCGTCATGCGCTGACTCAGGAAAGCTACACACTTGACTAACCATGCCCTCAGCCCAGTCCTTTACGTACCCCTTGTTGTTCGAGCTTTCAGGTATCCATACGCGACCCATGGCGATGATGTTGGAGACAATGTTCAGGCGCTGAGTTTTATCTGCACGACCGGGGTTATACGCTCTCACAGGCAAATGCGCCCTCTGTAAGTCTTGTATAAGACTAATGCCTGCTGACTTGTCTTCAATCAAGATAAGGTCAACGCGCTTTTTCTCTTTGCCATCCCCAAACACCACCTCATATTCTTCTTTGACCTTTGGGCGTAGATCAGGATACTGCAGGCGGTCTTGCCAGCAATCTATCACCATCACACTCATAGGGCCGTCTGTAGGCTTGAACATCCCAAATGTAATGGAAGCTGTAGGATCGTTCACCGTCTTGTCTGTGTAGGCGCAGTCATAGCTTTGCACAATGTATTCAAACTTGGGGAATGCTTTTCCAGCAGGCCAGAGTCTGAACATCGAGCGTTTGATGATACCCACGTCCTCGGCGTCGAGCACCACGCCCATCACCTCTTGGTCGAACAATCTAGTGCCTTGATAACTAAGAAGCTGGTTCTGAAAGCTAGGGGCCAAGTTCTTGATGTTCTCGTAGGTAGAAGCCCTAGTCACTAAAACGTCTTGTCCTTCCCGCCCTACTAGCTCAACGATCAAGTCTTTGGGTCTTGGAGTTGTTGTACAGATGATTCTGGTCTTCTGTCCCAAACGTACAGAGAACATGATCTGGTCCCACGTCTCTTGAAGATAATCGTACGCCGCCAGCTCATCACACCACGCTCCATGCCACTGCGGTCCACGAAAGCGGTTAGGCTCAGACGCTGGTATCCCCCCAATGATTGAGCCATTGACCAATGTAATCTGACTAATACTTTTGTTGTAGTCAGCAATCAAAGGCGCTGGTATGACGTTGATCAAACCTGAGTCGCCTTCAATACAAGTTCCGCGTATGTCTGCAGAAGTTGGAGCTGTAATCAGCCATCTGGTCTTAGGCTGGGTCCAAGCCCACCACCATATCTGCTCACTGGCCAGTCTAGTCTTACCCGCACCCCTACCAGCTAAGACCAATTGGATGCTGAACCAATCCCCTTGAGGTGGCAGTTGATGCTTATGAGCATTCTTCAGCCACTTGAGTCTTGATGCGTACGCTATCTGATCTAAGTCATCTAGCTGATCAAAAGCCTTTTGGACTTCAGGGTCAGCAAGAATTGAAAAGGCGTCACTCATTGACTGAGTTCAGCTCAATGTTCTTCATGACTTCGTCCATCATCTCTTTGGCTTTGATCCTGTGCTCGTGTATGACAGGATTCTCAGCATCCCCAACCATCTCTGTTCTTGCAAGCTTAGGAATGTGATACTCAACTACGCTTTGAAACAACTCAAATGCTTTTGCAGGATTAGGCTTAATATCGTGAGTTGGATCTCCTTCAGCGACCCTATCGAGCCATTCAGAGAGCCTATGAGCGTTTCCATCTACAAACGTAGCTATAGCTTGCCTAGCCTCTTGCGTGGCCTTATTGGGCGTTCCTGCCTGTCTACCGCCTGTTTTAACACCTACTGCCATAACATTACCTCTAAGTTAATCTAGTTCAGACAAGTTAGTGGATGCTAACAACATTTAGGTCATTGTTGCATTCCCTATCTAAAGTCTTATGCATATGTGTAGTTTAACTTAGGTTCTATTGTTTTGTCATCCTGCCATGATTCTGTCGTTGAGTCTTTTGTTGTTTGCTTTTAGTTCTTCTACTTTGTTTTTGTATTCTGCTACTTGGTTTTCTAAGTATCTTATTCTGCTTTGAGCATACTCTACCCAGTTCATCCACTCTAAGTCTTGTACCTCTTCTATTTTTGGCGGTTTAGGGTCTGGTGCCTTTGTAGTCTCTACAGGAACGGTCTTCTGTTTTGTTTTCAATATGCCTTTTGGGGCTTTTGCTAGAACTTTTGTAGTCATATCAATGCCTTTGTGTTGGAATACGGTTCATAATCTTCTCTGCTAACTCTTCATGCCCTGCTTCCTTTACCATGTCAGCACAGGCTTGCCTCTCTATCATTACTGCGGTTTTTGATGTATCAATTGCCACTGCCATGACTTCTGCTATTTTAAGGCTTAACTTTTCGTTAAACTCATTCTCGGTGAATAATTGTTGGCCAGTTCCCCTAGCTAAGAACTGACGCTGAAAATCACTCATTGGTTTACTCATGTATTGCGCTCCTTCAGCTTGCGTCCAAGTTCTTTAGCCAACGCAAATATGTCCTGACCCTTGCAAAAGTTTGCAATTTCAAATATTTCATCTTTGGTTAGGTTTACCCATTCACGCTTGCCCATTGAGTTGACTGCCTTATCTACACTTGATTGCATTTGCTTTTGCATTCCGTCAATAAAGCCACGCTCGTATTCGTTGGCATGGCTTTGCAAGTCGTAGCGGTCAGTTACAAAAATCACCTTGTCTGGGTCTGTTGGATGTGGTTTAAATGGCATTGTTTTTCTCCTTGAGGTATTTTTCGTAGTCGCTCATTAAAGATACTGCTGTTTTTCTGTCCCAATTTGATGGGTAATACGCAACAACAAATTGCGCTTTTTCCTCATCAGTCAGCCCTACCCATGTGCGTTGTGGTTGGGTGTAAACAGGAATGGTGTATTCGCCTTCTTCACGCTCATGTTCGTCAGGACAGATTACATCAAGGATAACTCCGTCTTTTTCCATGCCCCACGCCACAGGCTCATCTTTTATTTTTAGTGCTTCTTTAATGGCGTTATGGGCCTCCCATGCGGTATCTTCATCCAGTTTATGATTGAGCCACAATTTCAACGCCTCTAATGCAAGTTTTAATGCTTCATCTTTAGTCATTCTTATTCCTTTATGCCGTGAGCGGCTTCGATTGCTCTAGCAAACTCTCGTAATGCCTCTGTTGCAGAAATTCCGTTTTGGTCTTGCTCAAATAAAGCAAAGGGTATTTCGTCAATATGTTCATCCGTCAAAGGCTTGCGTTGTGGTGTGGTGTAGAGCTTTGTACATTCTGGCAGTGGTCCATTTGTCCATTCAATCGTATAGCGACTTATGTGAACTTCTGCTACCAATGCCACAGGCTCATCTTTTGTTTCTAGTTGTTCTTTATAAGTAGATTTAGATGCCATGTTTTGCATATCTTTTGTTAGTCCTCCATACTCAAGGATTGCTCTAGCAAACAATACAGGAAAGTCAGCGTTGCCAGTCGCTTCAACCAACCCCTCTGCTTTGCCACTCATGTGCAAATAAATGTTGTGTATTTCTTCGTCAGTCATTCTTGTCCCCTTGTTAACTTTTGCAACAAGTTCTTTTGGTTAATTTTTACATCAGACCTAAGTTCAGCGGTTGCTTTTTCTGCTACCATTTTGGCAAACAACTCCATCTCTTCATAAAACTCAACAACAAATTCTTCGTTCAAGCCAGTTGTTTTTAAACAGTCAATGATTTCTTCTTCAGTCATCATTTGCATCCTCCCAAATCCATCCCAACAATTCAGTTGTGTTTTTGATTTGTTCATTAGTAGGTTTTGCATACATTGCAAATTTTGTTGTATGTCCACCTCCATACAAACACCAATAACCAACTGGTTTAGGTGGTTTATAAATAGTAAATCCTGTTTTTTGTTCAGTCATTATTTCCCCTTGCTCGGATTGCACCAGCACATTCGCTTGCTCCCTCACCCATGAATTCGTATCTACCTTGTATGTCTATCCATGATAAGTAAAAACCATCACAAATTTCAGCACACGCCTCACGTTCTTTTTCTACTATCAGTTTGGCAAAGGCTTCAAGACCACAATATGTTATTTCCATAACATCGTATTTATCTGGGTTTCGAGAAAATCTTCCACCAGCCTGTTTAGCCATTTTTATGATTTCATCGTTAGTCATGTCAACCCCCTGGCATATTAGGAATGCAGTCAATAGGATGTCTTGGCATTGAGTCAAGATTCGTGGAACCGTCGTACTGAGTCACCCATATACAGCGCTGGTTTGTCCATATGTAAGTTGCATTGCACTCAGGCGCCCCGTATCCCCCATCGAAAGACCAGCCGTCCATCAGTGGCTTGGCTTCTTCAATTGACATCAGCTTGCCTTGATGTTCCTTTTGAACCTTGTGACCTTTCTCTTCTCCATATCCATCCCATCCGTACTCACCAAATACAATACCCTCTACGACTTCACCGTCCTCTAAGAAATTCATCAATTCATCGTATGCGTTCATAGGTTCTTTTTCTGGCGGTACAAAGTCATGCCCAAAGACTGGCTCACCCTCACCCTTTACTTCTGCCATTCCAAATTTATTCATGCTTCTTCCCCTTTTTCTTATTCTTCTTATTCGGACCATTGAACACATACGCTCCCAAACCACCAAGCAATACTGCCTTCAATCGCTCTCGATCTTCTTCGGGATAATCAAGCGCAATGTTCTCAATGATCTCCCAAATTTCTTTTGATAATTCACTCGCAGTTATTATTGTGCTCATTCTTGTCCCCTTTTCCTTATTGTTTCAGCAATAGTTTTTGATGGGTGAGGATAAGCAAACACCCATTCGTCTGCAATATTTGCACATTCCTCACGTTCTTTTTTTACAGCCAAATTTGCAAAATAAGCCAGACAATATATAAATTCTTCATTTGTTTTATAAAGATAAAGTCCTGACAATTCAGCCATTTCTTCTATTTCATCTTTAGTCATTGTTCATCGCCTTATAAACAAATAAAAGAAGAGTTACGACCATCAAAGCGCAAATAATGGATGGTATAAGTGCCATCACCAATATGGTTGCAGTTAATAAAGTCATTCGTCGTAACCATCTTCTTCTGGAACACTGATGTCTAGCTCTCTTGGCTTTACACCGTGTTCGTTTTCAATATCCCTTGCAAACTGTCTCCAATCCATGGAACGGCGGTATAAAGCCACAATACGCTCTTCTGGCAAAGGTTCTCTTTGTAACTTGACGATCTGCTCGTTGGCGGCTCTCAATTCTTCGTCATATGTTCCCAGTATGTCCCTGAGAGCATCTAACTCAGCCTGCAAGTTCACAACCTGATTATCCGCAACCTGTTCAGGTTCCTTAGACTCCCTTGGGGTGTACTCATCCTCTGCCAGCTTAATTGCGTCTTTTAATGCGGCAACAATGCCATACCTCAAAAGAAACTCTTGTCCCTCTTCATCTGTAGAGACGATAACGTCAGCGGTTCCGTCTCCGTTTTCTGTGTGCTGTTTGACTTCAATCTTCATGGCGTTAACTCCTTGTTAAAACTACATTAAACCACACATTAACTTATAAATAATGACAGTTTATTGTTCAAGAAGTTTTTGCAATTCTTCAAGCAACAACTGAGCTTGGTCTCTTTTTAAAATGCAACGAGCACTACCCATACGCACTTGAATGGATAACCAAATGTCTTCGTCAAACTCACTGACAAAAATTCTTGAATCTTCTAAACCTTTGATAACAACTTCTTCTTTTTCCATGATGGTTCCTTTAGCCCCCGAAGGGGCAGTTAGTTAAGCTTTGGCAGATACTGTGATGATAGATGTAGTAGATGTGTGCTTGGCAATGATGTCAGCAGGAATCTCGACTTCTTCTGCGACCTTCTTCCATGCCACTGTGTTGCGTTGTGAAAGGCTCACAACTGCTGTGTACTGATTGCCTTGGTGCTTACCCTCACCATACTTGTTAGCAATGGCGTCCTTGCGAGCTTTGAGTTGAGCCTCAAGTTCTTTGATTTGCTTATCTAACAAAACCATCTGGTCGATGTCATTGTTGATGTCTGCGAAGAGGAGAGATTCGAGTGATGTAAAAGCGTTCATTTTTAAATCCTTTAAAGTTAACCCACATCTAGTGTGGTGACGCTATCTTAACTTAAAGTTAATGTCCCTGTCAATCATGGGGTTATTCAATAATTCAATAACTCTTTTAATTGTTGTATTTAACGCATCATCCATGTCCATCTTTTTAATCTTCCACATCCTCTTCTCCCCATGCCAGCCAAGCATAGGCCCTTGATGGCAGTCCCAACAGAGGGCCACAACTGTGTATTGGTTGCCTTGCTTGACATGGTGGGCAGAGCTTGGGCCTTGAGCATCACATACTGAGCAAGGTAAAAGCTTTACCAGCCCCACGTAAGCCCTCTCTTTGGCCGTCAGAGTGTTGTTCATACCGTTGCTCTATCCATGGCTCTGTCATTGGCTGATTGAGTTCTCCATACCTCTACTCTAGCTTCTGCCGCGATTAACTGCCATCTGAGTGTCTCTTCAATCTCCATAGCGTGTTTAATTGACATCAGGTGGTCAATATACTTAGGATTGCTTAGAGCTTCCCTTTCCTGAGCATTAACTGCTTCAAAGCCATTAGAGAGAGCTTCTTTACATAGTATTGACTTCAAGCTTTCCCTGTACTTCTCCAAGTAAAACCGATCTGCCTTGGCCTGCGCGTACTTGACCGCGTTTTCATACATAAAGTCAATTGCGGCATTTGGATCTATTTTCATACCGCCTCCACTCTACCGTCACGATAGAACAAATGATTTCCCCTACGGCTTGGGAAGTTAAAATTGTCGTCAGCATTTGGCCTGACCGATGGGGTTTTAACTGGCTTGTAAGGTTCAAACTTCTCCCTCTCCCTCCTTACCCTTGGGACGTGCACAACATACCGCCCCATGGTCTCTAATCTTGATTGACCGTTAGGCGTTAAAAAGTAAATCTCATCTGCTGGTTTGATCATGTTGTCCCCCACCAAAGGTTCTATGATCCTTTTAAAAAACAACTTTGTCGAATCTTTAAAGTTGATTGCTTTCCTCAATGTAAAAGCATCTAAACCACCCATCTCAAGCTTTGTTAAGGCTTGGTGAATCTTGGAACCTGCTGTGTACTTACTCTTGACCATAATTTCCCCTTCTGTGCCATTCTGCAATTAACAATGCCTCTGCCCTACCGTTGTCTTTCTTACGAGCCAAAGGCGCTCCATAAAACAATTCTCGTGCCATCTCTAAACTTAAATCTTTGTCAGAACCCAATTTAAGCGATTTTTTCCAAAGTTGAGGGCTGACCATTACCACCTCACTTTTAAAGCGTCTAGCGAGCGATAAAGCCCCTCCAAAGGCCATTCCAAACTTGAAGGTAGAACTGACTCCTTGTTTTGGCATGGAATGTACTTTTTCCACAACAATTACAATGTCGTAACCATTTCGAGCTTGTTTCATCTCAGACCAGATCTTTTCTGTGTCAAGGACGCCATCGTCTTCGTGGTGCATATCTCCACAGGCATGGTAATTGGCATGGTGATCAATCATTCCCCATGCGCCAGAGAGACCGGGATCAATTCCGCAAATCAGCATCCTTGATCTCCTTTATTCTCTGCGCTACGAGTTTGCCAAGCCCGATCCATAAGCCAGTCTCGTCTGCCTCCAGCTCCCTGACTCTCGCTCTCGCATAGTCGATCCATCCTTTCGTCAAAGCCATCGTCGCATAATGGTGAACACAGGTCTCCAGTGAGAAAGAGCGCCAAGTTAATTTCTCGAATGGTTGTTGGTCTTCCATACTTCACCGCTTCTAAAAGTTCTTGTGCTTCGTAGTAGTTCAAAATTCATCCTTTGGCTCGTAAAAGTTCGCAATACCATGCTCGCTTTTACCAATGTTTCTGGCAGAAATTCGAGCAGTAATTGCCCCCCAATGTTCAGGTTCAGCCCAAGCATGGGCAGAGCATAGAGGCTTACCCATGTTCACACTCCATCTGTTTGGGCAACCGTGAGCGGAACACATCAACTTTGATTCATCAAATTGTTGTGGTTTATCTAACATTTAAAATTTTCCTTTGAAAGTGTTTCTTAATTCTTTGAGCTTTTTCAATCCCTCTTCCTTGACACGAGCTAGCTCATTGGGGTCAACAGGTGTTGGATTGTGTTCGATCTGAACAACTCCCCTCAGTGGGATAGATGGGCCAGAGTTGCACAGTTCTCTGAATTTGATGGCTGACGGAATAAACTCAGAATTTAAATGTTCAATAGCAAAATCCATGGATGGCTTGTAAGTGAGGAAGCCACCAATCTGCTCTTTCCAAACTTCACGAACGATTGATGAGTCAACACCGTCGAAATGTCTCATAAATGAAGCACCGTAGATTGCACCCATCTTGGTGAAAATGTAGTCAAGACCATCGTCTAGTGAGCAAAAGTTATCATCCAAGTAATTTGACATTTCCATCTCCCTTAATCAATCCACGAGTCAATCCAGCCATTACACGCTGATTCATCTGACCTTGTTTAGTCAAACCAGCGTTCTGTTCCTGCATCTGCTTCTCGTACCAAGCAGTCTTGAATGCCGCCCAATTGCTTAGGCAACAGTACTCAATACCTTGTTGGTCAGAAAGATTGGACTTGCGGAACTCAGCTTGTATTTGTCCCCAAGCAGTTTCGGTCAAAGGTAGACCTTTGGTTTTTCTGATGACCAACCAATCATTCCAAACTTGTTCAGTGACTGTGGGCGGACAGGCAACGACAGTTGCCTTCTCTCTCTTTGGTTTATGGTTATTGGTTATTGGTTCTTGGTTTATGGTTAATGGTTTATGGTTAGGTGGAGGTTCGTCCACGGTTCGTGCACCATTCGTTATCTTTTCTTTACGCTTCGCCTCTCTTTCTATAGCGATTCGTTTGTTTGTCTCAGCATTGGCATGGTAATTATTCAGCTCTTCAACAATACGTGATTGGACATATCGACCATCTTCAAGCGTAAAAAATTTCTTCAAAACAAACTCAACTGCCTCAATTTCCTGTTGAGTTGAAGCCCAAGTCCATTCAATGGCTTGATCCATAGTTGGAAAGATTTCACGGTCATAACACGCATCAATAAGAAGCGTGTACGCTCCATGTTGAAGCATGGTCAATCGACCTGCTTTTTTGGCGTAATCGCCTAAATTTCGTTTGTAGTAATGCATAGATTTTTAGACCCAAAACAAGACCCTGAAAAAAGGAAACCTCGGCAGGAGGGGTCTAAACTCTTTTCGGTGGGATAGCTACCCCCCACCTAGCCGTGTTTCAACAAATTGTACTACTGAAAGAAGGCTGGTAACAAATCTTTTCTAGTGACTAACCCTATAGTCGCTTCCTCAATCCTTATTGCCAGTTTGGGAGATGGGTTGCGTTTTCCATGGATTATCAATGACAACCATGTGGTACTGATACCCAAATAGTCAGCCATCTCTTTGACCGCTCCTAGCGGCTCTTCTTTAAAGTATTCTTCCAAAGTCATTTTTTTTATCCTTGTGTGCTGTTGGTGTCCTGCCTTGAACATTAACGCAGGTTGCCAGTCTCAGGCTTTCGCCACACCAACACGGCTGGAGACTGCACTTAAAGTCGGAACGCGTCCCACAGCTATGCATCGCTTCAATCCCCATGCGTCTTGGTGTTGGCGTTCACATAAAGCAGTGACGAGGTTGCACAACACTTCTAAGAATTGCCCTCACGGCGCTAACCCGCTTCGCCAACAGTTGTAAATTTACCATAACTTTTAGTTAATAACAACCCTTCAGACAAAAAGGGTTTAACTTTTTATTAAAACCATGATACTATTTGTTTGCACCACAGGTGTTTTAAGGAGAAAAAATTGGACAATGTTTTTTACACAACTAAGACGGGCATCAAGATTGGTTCCTGTTACACGCCACCTCTGAGACAGCTAAACGCTGAAGAAGAGCACATACAAGCAGTCCTACTCGGCATTGAGAGCGACTGGTCTCTACGAAGAATGTTCTGGTTTGCAGTTTACTGCTCATCAGTCATGACGTTTGTTTCAATACTGATGTCATGGGTGAGATCATGAACGAACATAAATTTTTTGAACTTTTTTCGCGTGTGATCTTTTTGATTGCACTTGTAGTAATTTTCTTTGATTTAACTTTTTGGAGACCATGATGGACAAAAAAACACAAGATGACAACATTAAAAATTTAGATTTAAACGCAAAAATAAATCGTTTTTTATTGTTGGACAACATAACAAAAATCAGTCATTTAACAGATAAATCAGAAGGTGATTTGTTAAATACAAAGAATCTTGGGAAAGTATTTGTTCAGCAAATCAAAACTGCATTAAATCAACGTGGATTGAAATTAAGGGGACAGCAATGAGTAACAGAACCTTTTACGAAGCATTTGAAGACATTTTTAACGAGCAAGACGAAATCGAAGAAGACCTATGGGAAATTGAACAAAGAGCAAAAAACTTACCACCAAAAGACCTTGAACTAGTAATTAAATTTTTAACAGAACTTCAGAAAGAAATATCATGAGCTTTTACGTCGAAAACAAACAAGAATCCAACTTCAAAATGGTACCCGCTGGATCACATCTGGCACGTTGCTACAGAATCGTTGACCTTGGCTCACAAAAAGTTGAGTACATGGGGGAAACCAAAATCCAACGCAAAGTTATGTTGGGTTGGGAGTTGTTCGGAGAGGATACCGATGGCACACCTTTGAAGATGGACGATGGTAAGCCCATGAGCATTTTCAAGAACTACACCTTGTCTTGGGCCGAAATGTCCACTCTAAGGAAAGATTTGCAGTCTTGGAGGGGTAAGCCTTGGACAGACGCAGAAGCACGTAGATTTGACCTTAAATCAATTTTAGGCGCGTATTGCATGATCAATGTAATACACAGAGAGTCGAACGGAAAAACGTACGCTAATGTGGCCGCAATTGCTCCAGTTCCCTCAATGATTAAATCAGCAGGTCTACCCAGCCCAGTGAATGTAAATCAGTTGTTTACACTTGCAGAGCCAGACATGGAGTTGTTTGAGACATTCAGCAAGAACTTACAAGAGAAGATTGCCAATGCTCCTGAGTGGAAGTCTAAGCCAGCAACTGCTATCCATAGCATCGCTGACATGGAAGACGATATTCCTTTCTGACCATGGATTTATTCAATTTTCAATTATTTGGGACAAGTCCTAAAAAGCTTGTCCGCAAAAATGATCCAGATACTAGCCATGATGCGGCTAATGCTGTGAATACAACAAACCTTGAACAAATGGTGTTTGAGGCTATAAAAAATTATGGAAAAGAAGGTTGTATCAGCGATCAACTTTTAGCCAAATTCAACCATCTACCTTACTCCAGTGTCACGGCTCGTTATAGAGCTTTGATGACAAAAAAGTTAATCGAAGACACTGGCGAACGTAGAAATGGACGTTCAGGTAAACCACAAAGAGTAATGAGGGTAATCCATGATAGTTAGAGCTTCTGAATCACAACACTGGTACGACAGAGATGGCAATCCTGCCTACACTGTTTTAGCCAAAGACGGCAACCCACGAGCCACAACCCTCAGAGACGCTCGAAAGCTGAACTTAGTACCTTCGGTCACCACCATTCTGAACGCCGCCGCAAAGCCCGCTCTAGAGGCTTGGAAGCTCAATCAGATGATGTTGGCCTGCCTTACCCTACCAAGAATTGATGGCGAAAGGGAAGAAGAGTTCATTACTCGTATTGTCAAAGACTCAAAAGAGCAGGCAAAGAAAGCCGCCGAACGAGGAACAGACATTCATGGAGCGCTTGAATCGAGTTTTGAAGGGGTTTGGCTTGATGGGTACATGGAGTATCAAATCGGTGTAGATAAAGCCGTAGAGGAGGCTTTTGGGCGTCCTGAGTGGTCTTCTGAAAAGTCGTTCTGCCATGAGCTAGGATTTGGTGGCAAAGTTGACTTACATACAACACAAAATAACGGAGTTGTAATCGACTTTAAAACCAAAGAATTCACAGACCCAAATACGGTGGATGGCTATGACGAGCACTTGATGCAACTCTGTGCCTATCGTGTGGGGTTGGGCATACCAAATGCGAGGTGTGCGAATGTTTTTGTATCTGTGACGCAACCCGGCCTCGTAAAGATCGTCGAGTGGTCAGATTCAGATATGAAAAAGGGCTGGGAGATGTTTAATGCACTCCTGCAATATTGGCAAGCTAAAAACCAACACAGGTGATCTATGGGATACATTGCCGCATTCTTTTGCTTCTGGGCTTGGCTAACGCACATCTTCTTTTGCTTTGGCCATGCCGCTTGGGGCTTTTTGTTAGCAGGTGCCATCTTCTTTCCCATAGGAATTTTGCATGGTTTTTATTTATGGTTTAACTAAGGAGTAGAAATGAAACAAACAATTGAACTTAAATTTGATGTAGCTGATATTACGTTTATTCGCAGTGCGATAATGTTAAAAGCTAAAGACATTTGCGATTACATTACGTTTGAAACAGAAGAGTACATTGAACGCATACAAGAAGAAGAAGAAATAAAAGATATAGAAATTGATGAATTCATTGAAGATTTAAAAAAGTTGATGGAAAAAGAAGAGCCAGAAACAGTTCCAGTTAAAAGGGTAGGCAGACCAAAAGGAAGTAAAAATGCAAAATAAATGGATTAACGAAGACGATGTCAAACAAGTTCTATTTGGCAGTGGCATAGATGGAGAGTTTGATCTTGATGAATTGTTGGAATTTGCAGACAAGTTGGTTTTGTTTGCTTCTTACCATATAGCTCGTACAGAACGTGAGTTTTGTATTGAGTTTGTAGAATCACTCAATGTTGAAGTAGCAAAAGCGTTGCGTGAAAAAAGGGGTAACCTTTGACTTCTGACGATTTCGTCACGGCATTGGTAGGGGAATGGGAGGAATCTCATCTCCCCACTTTGTTGCATTTTGTACAGCAATGGCACAACGATGCTGAAAGATACTACTTCATTCGTGATTTTGCTAAAAAACCCGTGTTCATGGATAATCCTAGAGAACGCTCTGATTTACGTTATTTTGACGACATAGTGGATGCAAAACGACATGGTACCAGCAATAACCACGAGTGATAACCTTGATGCTTACATCGAAAAGATCAAGACATTATCTAAATCCTACGATGACGGCGACAGAACCGATGAATGCTATCGAGCAAAAATAGCAAACATGATTTGGGAGCATGGCTACTGCCAAGCCATGGAAGATGTGCAATCTGTGCAAATGCAAACAGCTTTGTTGTTTTCCTCACCTATGGGTAACGCATAAAAAAAAGGGGGCACACGCCCCCCAAAGCTTCTTTGCATGGCAACTGCTAGAAGATTATTTACTTTCTTGTGATGCTTTATAACGATCTAATAACTCAAGTGCGGCCTTACCTCCAGTGTACGCGGCACCGGGTATAGAGGTCAAAATTCCTGCGGGCTGGAGACCGGGCACCATCATCATCGCTCCACCAGCTCCCAAGCTTAAATCTGCCAAACCTGTGTAGTCCCCTTCTTTGAGCTTGTTATAAGCATCAACCAAAGAAAGGCCAGACATCGCAGTTCCACCAGCTTTGGCTAAGTTTTTAAGCAACTTGATGGCAGGTGTTGTTTCATAACCTGAGAATTTAGATTCTTTCTCAATCTGATCTAGAGTTGCTTTCTTCAAGTCTTTGTGTGCATTATCCAACTCTACTTGATGGCCTGCATGGGCTTCTAAAGCGTTTTGATGAGCTTCATGGGCTTGTTTAAGGCTATCTCTTGCTCTGATTTGATCTTCTGTTAACAAAGGCGCTGTAGCCAAGCTAGAAGGCACTATGAGACGACTACTGCGTGTGAAGCCAGATAAGGGTCCACCCATGTCAGAAAACTCTTTAACGCCCTCTAATCCTCTTTGTACTTTGTTTCCTTGTCTGATCTCAGACATGATGTCGGTATGGCGTTCAGCGCCGGGACTCAACATTCCGGGGTAAGTGAACTTCTTGCCAAACAATCCTTCTACCTCTTTGGGGTCTTCAGGAATAGCACCCAAACTCAGAGCTTTATCCAAAGCACTGTTGAACTCATCCTTGGTCAGAGCTACATTGGCCTCATGCAACTTAGACTTGTCCATCAAATCAAGAACATTCTTGGTGTGCATGGATGTTACCGTTTTGGGAGCAGTAACCATTGAAGCTCTTGCTTGCCTCACCTTAGATGATTCAGGTGAAGTTCCTAACGCCATCAAACCAGCCCCAGCAGTCTTACCAACGTCTCCTAGTATCTCAGTTGTCGAAGGAGGTGGAGGTTCTTTGCTTTTGTCAGTATCATCAGAAGAGGTATCCGTAAAAACAGAGCTGATCGCAGACAGACCAGAATCTTTGGGAGCTTCAGATTGATCAGAAAAAACAGGGCTAACGGTAGCTAGATCAGTTGTCATTGTTTTGCTCCCAAATTTGGTCTATGGTTAGCAATCAAATCTTTCCACATTGAATTAGTCTCTTCAAATACTTTGTTATATTCAGGTGAATTGAAGAAATTATTTGCAGGCTCTTTGTTGCCATGTTTGTCATACCAAGCATTAAGAGCATTGTTTAGAAGTTCTTTTTGATGGTTGATCACAAGATTATGCTTAATCCAGTAAGCAGTAGCTTGTGCAGAATCAGAAGAAGTAGCAATAGGTTGCTTCTCTAAGGTTACGTCAGCATTTGAAATTGATGGGCCAAGAACTGATTTGTAATTCTTAGCTCTTTCAAAAAACAACTCACCAAGAATTTGCTGAATTCTGGTGTAATCTGTTTGCTCGTTTTTGGTTAAGTGAAACTTTCTAGTTGCCTCTTCAACTGGTAAACCAATGTTACCAATCTTGGGTATTTGGAAACCCTGTTGAGCGGCGGTTAACAACGCGCCAAGAGCACCCGTTTGTTGCAAAGGTCCCCAAAGCTTAGGTTGTTTTGTATAACCATACAACTCTTCGAGCAATTGTTTTTCTCCAGTTGTAGCCCCTTTATCCCACACAGAGATAGATTTAATCTTCTCTTTGGTTGGCTCTTCACGAGTTTCTTGGCGAGACTTCTGGAGTTGCATCTCAATGATTGCTTGTTGTTTAGCAATTTCAGAAGCAACTTCACTCTCACCTTTAGGAGACAATCCTGTATTGCTAACAGCAGGAGGAGTAACTGTAGCTTTCAAATCAGGTCTTTGACCAGACAAAGCACTAGGAGCAGGAGCTACATCAGTTGGCTTTAACCCCAAAGCGCTACTGACAGCGGCTGGCAAAGGACCAGTAGGCAATGACGCTGAAGAAGGAGCTACTGTAGAACTAGGCGCTGTTGCAGTAGGAGCCTCGACAGCTCCCTTTTGCGCTTGAAGCTCTGCAAACATCTTCTGTCCAGCAGGAGACAAGCTATGGATCAAAGCTTGAGCAAAAGGAGAATTGAGGTTAGCAACATTCTCTAAACCTTTGATGGCATCAATATCTGCCTTTCTGAGTTCAGTACCAGCTTTTCTGTTCTCAGTCTCAAAATCAATCATGCTCTTGGCAATTGGACCAAACTTAGGAGACAAAGCAATAGAAGGATAGGATTTTTGTAACAATTCAAGCTTGGAAGGAGCTTCTGCTGGAGCCAAAGGCGTTCCTTGGACAGCAGTTGGAGTTGCCACTGGAGCAGTTGTAGCTTCAGCCGTTGGGTTAACAGGAGGAGCCATTGTAGGCATTGCAGACGCCAATGTAGGAGCCTGACCATTCAATTGAGCCAATTGTTGGCTAGCACTTCTGTCATATGCACTATCAAGAATAGACTTGGTGATCTGTGCTCTCATCTGAGCATTGGTCAACTCTTCCTTCTTTTGGTTTTCCTGCCACTGACCCATGACGTCACCAGCATTACCCAAACTCTCTCCCAAAGCACCAGTTCTTGTGGGTTTTAGCAAAGCACCAGCGATAGCAAACCAAGGGATGTCTGTTTTGCTTTCTCTAGATGCGATCTTAGCCAACAACTCATTTTGAGCCTTTTCATAAGCACTTTGAGCTTGAGCTAAAGCACCTTGTGGTTCTGGGGTAGAGGTTAATGAAGTATCCATGTTTGATTACCCGTTTGCTAAATTGTTAGCTTGATTGACTAAATTCAAAACACCACCAGCGGTAGATGTAAGAGCACCAATTTGAGCCAAGCCAGATGGTCCATAAACGCTTGCAGGAGCGTTTGTAAGAGCTGTGGTAGACGTAGGCTTGGTAAGAGAACCAAGGAGGTTTGCGTAGCTTTGAGCTGTCTGCAAGGGGAACAACTGTTGATTTTGGTTGATGGTCTGCTGTTGAGCACCCAAAGTGGCCAAAGTATTGAGGTTGTTGTACCCCAACGCTTGGTTGGTTGTACCCAAGTTCTGTTGAGCTTGTGCTTGTGCAATCTGACTTGCCAAGTCCGTACCTGTCAATTGTCCAGTTGTTTGGCCAGCAGTCAAGAGGTTTTGATTCTGTGCATTCTGCAAAGTTCCAATGTTCTGTCCAGCAGTCAAGGCATTCTGAGCTTGTGCGTTGGTCAATGTACCAGCAGTTTGACCCAAATTAGCCAAGTTAGAAGCTTGCTGTTGCTGTAAAGTTCCAGCAGTCTGACCAGCAGTAAGTTGGTTAGCCAATTGTTGTTGAGCCGCAGTCAAAGCTTGTCCATAGCCTGTTTGGAGGGCTTGAGCTTGTTGACCCAATATACCCTGCTCAGCATTGCTGATCGTCTGTCCTAGAGCCTGTGCGCCCCTTGTAGAGCCAAACTGACCAGCTCCAACAATACCTGCTGTGGTAGAAGGTGCCAAGTTCTGAGCAATCTGATTCTGCCCTAACTGACCAATTTGGTTTACTACATTCTGTGTGTAGGGGTCCATGTACTTACCAACCAAATCAGCGGCACTTTGTGTACCAGCTTGAAGGTAAGGAGAAGCGGCGGCTAGACCCGTATTCTGAACAGCCTGTTGAGCATAAGGGTTAAAAGCATTTACGTTGTTGGCAGTAGCCCCTTGGGTAAGATAAGGCTGTGCCATAGAAAGGGGGCTGGTACCTGTGGCTTGAGAAAGGTATCCAGAAGCCGCTCCTGCCGCACTCTTGTTTGCCGCATTAGCTAAGTTAGTTGACGCTTGATTGAGATAAGGTTGATAGGTTTGTGAACCAGTCAAGTTCTCTGCGTTGTTGAAAGCAAGGTTTTGGTTAGCAGTTGGACCAGCAAATTGAGCACCCTGAGCACCTGTAGTACCCATTTGAGCCGCGTTTTGCTCCAGTTGGGCATAGTAAGGATCAAGTGATGAGCCTGTGGTCTGGGCAGTAGTGATGTTAGGAGGTGCAGAACCTTGAGTCAAAGTCGTACCGCTAGAGCTACCTAAGTTGTTTAGAGAACTCAAAGCTCCTTGCGCTAAAGATGCGCTATTTGGAGTTGCTGTCGTTGTCATTATTTGTTTCCTTCTTTAAGGTACGCAAAGGGTTGTTTTGCCTTGGGTGGTATTTTGTTGTCAGGAGCTGATCTTTTGTGTGCTCTAATGGCTTCTCTCATCTTGTCCAATGCTTGAGCACCTGCTTTATTTGACCCATCCCCGAGGGCGGCCACAGTGTCAGCGTCAAATACATATTCTCCATCTGCAAGTTTTGCATCAATATCATCGCTTTGGCCTGTTCCTTTGCCTTGTACATAGTGTGTGCCACCCCTAGTACTGAAAACCGTTTGTAGGGGTGATTTAGGGTATTCAGGATGCCCTTCGTGGTCGTGAATCTCTCCACCTTCTTTGGCATAAGTTGGACTAGATAAAGATTTATAACTAGGAACAATACCAGAAGTGCTGACAGGCGTAACATTGGGAGAATGAAAGGCCGCAAGTGCAGGCAAATTCTCGTTGTAAGGTGTTACTTGGACAGCTTTTCCACCAGAAACAGTACCACTGAGTTGCTGTGGTTGGGCAAAACCATAATTTGTACCTCCACCACCTGAGCCAGTACCTTGGTTGAGCAGGGAGGCACCTGCGGCAATACCAGATGCGGCCTTGGCGACGTCAGCAAGGGTAGTACCAGTGCCTGCAGTCATAGCCGCCGCATCAATTGTTGCTGGGTTGATACCAGCCAATGTAGAGCCTGCATTAGTTGCGATGGAAGATACGCCTGTTGGCAAAGATGCAGTACTTAAACCAGCACCACCAGCAGGAGCCGCTTGTAAACCATAAGTATTAGACAAACCAGATGCATTGACGGAGCCGGGCAGTGTCATGCCTGTGCTTCCAGCAGTAGGTGCATACATACTAGGAGTTACTGCTCCTGTTTGACCATAACCTAGATCAGTTAATCCACTTAATTGATCTGCTTCAGCGGCAGAAGTAGCAACGCTTGGGGTAGAAGCAGGTATGACGTCTGCACCCAACTCACTTCCACCGCCCAAAGAATCAATCAATTCAGGGGCGTAGATAGCCGTTGCTACGAGAGCCGCAGTCTGAAAAGGGTTCTTCAAAGCAGTGTCAACAACTTTGTTAACCGCTTCTGTAGGTTTATTAAGAACCTCACCAACAAATCCACCACAGCAACCCATTATGATACCTCCGCAAGCATTAAGTAAGGATCAACTTTTGATGGGTCAGCATCTCTAAATGTGATATCCCCAAGTCCAGAAGATGCCGCAATCTTGGCTGACAAGTCTTTATCCTGCACATACATCATCAAGTACTTTGCGCCAATCTTTCTCATAAAGTTTACAAACTTACGCAAAGCCATCAAATAACCACGAGGATGGTCACCGTTGACTATGGTCAACAAAAGATGATTCCCTTGCAACTGATAAGCAAAAAGGACATTGTTGAACTTAACAATCTTGAATCCCTCTTTAACTTTTTCAGCCAAAGCATTCATCAAGTCGTCATGAGTCGCATCCATCCCATTGTGACGAATGTGATTTTTAATAATATGACTAACATGGTTAACAGGAATACTCATGATTGACTCGGTTGTATTGACATAATTCCACACAAAGTTTCTGCCCAATCGTACCAATGAGCAAATCCTCTTTGGTCTGGAACTCCAGATTGAACAAAATACCCGATTCCTTGCATACCGTCCGCCCAATCTCTCCAGTGGGTCTCAGGTAGCGTACCTAATTGGTTAGAGGCAAACAACTCAGCCATACGAGCACACCATTGATCCCAAGTAAGCCCGCGAGGATCGTATGTAAACATTATGGGTTACCTGTTCCACGCTCGTCACCAAGGTCAACACTCAATAGGATGTTACCCATTTCGTAATTACCTCCAGTGACGTTGCTCTCAAACTTGAGTCTCATCTCACGACGTTGCTCTCTGAGGTCAATTTTAGATGTTGTTGGGTCAAACGCATACGCTTGAGACACAACATCTGTGCCATCCGCATAACTCTTACCAGTGACATACATATTCATGGGTCCAGTCTGGTTAAAGTTAGGCTCAACACGCTCTAACCTTACCCACCTATTCGTTCCCAAAGTGGCTTTCTGACCAGCTCCACCATTGACCCAGCCAATACTGTTGGTCTCGATATAAGAATCTATGGCATCCACGTTGTTCAGCAGGATGGCATCTGTGCCAATCTCATGTTGCCAAATGGTATAGCTCTGAGCCGTTATTTGGGTGCTAGAGACGGTTTGGGAGATAGACACAGTGTAGGTACCAGTGCCTCCAGTTCCGCTCACAAAGGCAGTTACAACGGTTCCTGTGGCTATTCCTGTACCCAAGAGTACTTCACCAGCAAAAATCTGCCCAGAAGCCATGGAACTAACTGTCAAAGTCGTACCAGATATAGAACCAGTGAACAAAGCACTGTTCAAAGAGGTATTTCCTGCCCAAACAGGGTATCTAAACACTTCAGAGAAGGTACCAGCAGAGCGATTGGCTCCCATGGCTTGGCCTGCATCGTACCAAGTCTTCTCTCTGACGTTATAAATGATTGCATCTGTGCACTCAGTAGCATTACCCCTTGGGTAGAACCACCAAATCTCACCCCAACGAGGAACTTTGCTTACCCAGACCTTTTGTCTCTGAGAATAGTTCAAGTTGTCAAAGAACCAGTTGAGGTTAGTTCTGTTCTCCATCTCTTGAACAACACCGTTGTACATCAAGAAACGGTCAGTTCCACACCAATAATAGATGCCATCGTACTCAATCACGCAGTTAGAGGACATGATAGAGGTTTGGCTAGAAATGATGTCATAACGCCAGTAAAGGTTGCTCGTTCCTACTGTTTGAGGAGCGTAGGAGACACGAGTGAGCTGGTCTAGAGACCAAAACAGGCCTGCTGGAGAGGTTGTACCACCCCTTAAAGGCATACCCTTGACTACTTTTGTAGCAGAGACGTTGTTGGCGTTAGAGTCAGCAGAGACCCAGTTGGTGAAGTCACCTGCCGCGCAGTTCTGTATCAACCCATTGTTGCCATAAACAAAAAGATAAGGGTAGAGCATACAAGCTCCACCACTCACAGATATCTGGTTGTCAAAAGTGACTGTTATGGGAGACGTTCCAGTGATGGAGTTGCTGACCATCACAACTGTGTTTGTTGAAAATGTCACAGAAGATACGGTTGTATTGGCTGGAATACCTGTTCCTGTCACCAATTGGCCTGTGTTGATTTTGTAATTGAGGCCAGTGATGGTAATTTGAGTGCCAGAGGGAGTGCCTGTAGCTGTGAAAACGCCTACGCTGGAGAGAGAACCACCGGGAAACTGCCCCGTAAACACAGGCGTATTTGTTGTTGAGCTTATGTCACCTAAATTTTGACCTGCATGAGCTATGAAGTTCAACAGCTTTGTACCATTTGCATCGTATCCAATGTCAAACTGCCACAAATTGTTGTTGCTAGACGTGAAATTGGAGGGCATCGTGATGGCTTGAGGGCCAAAACCTACGCCATTTACATCGTTAGTCTGCCAATAATAAAGGCCAGTGTTGTAGCCTGAATAGATGTAGTTGAGTCCGTTGTAGGAGTTTTGTAGCATCCCACGCGAAATACCGGGGCTATTCAAAAACAAACCGTTATATCCACCAATCTTACGAGGTCTACCACGTTGAAAACGCACCCACTGCCCATCCACATAGCATGGAGCATCGAATTGCGTTCCATCCCTCTGTATACCAGCAGGGATTTGTAGATTGACGACGTTAGCGGTCAAAATGTGCCTCCAGAGATGCCTAGCGGTACGGTGAGACCGGGGCTTGCACTTGAACTAGACCCAACCAAAATACCTTGTGCACCACCTGCCGCAACACCCATGATGCCCGTTCCTGCCAAATACAATCCAGTCGTATTATCAGACGTAAACGCCACAGAAGGAGCTGACGCTGTACCTGAGTTAAATAGTGCAGTTCCTGCCAACGCCACTGAAGCAGACTGAGCGTTATAAACGTTTGTTCCATCAGAAACCAACATCACATAGTTACCTTGGGTCAAAGTGTAGCTGGTTCCACCTGAAGCACTTGTCTTAAAGCTTAAAGAGTAGCTTCCTGTGGTCTGGTTAGACATGGAGTAAAGCTGAACAGTCTGAGGCAAGATAACTGTGATACTTTGGCTCAAAACACCACTGTAGCTCTGAATCACGCTAGACGCTTGGGTAGCTGTCAAAGTGTATGTAGAGCTAGAAATACCAGTCACACTGATGGCTAGCTGAGTGTAGGGAAAAAGGTTTGACCTGCCATAAGCGTAGGTGCTAAAGCCTGTATAGGTCGTAGAACCCACAACGATTGTATTTGTTCCAGCAGAGACAATTACCAAGGATTCTGTCAACTGTAACTGTTGGGTAGAGTTACCGTTAATGGTATCTGAACCACTTGGAGTCAAGGTAAGGATGCCTGAGCCACTGTTTCTGATGATGGTGAACCAGCCATTACCTAAAGACGAGGCTGAAGGTAAAGTTAATGTACCTACACCACCTGTCCACACTACTACCTGAGCTAAATAGCCAGCATTCAGGGTGGTACCAGAGTTGAGAGTCTGGATAGGGTAGTTTTGGTTAATTGCTGTACCAGCAGAGACTAGACCAGACCCAGCCAAAGTTGAGGCGTTGGCGTTACTTGCACTAGCTCCAAACTGTACAGAGTTCCAAGTGCCTGCTGTGGTTGAGTTGCTGGTTACGTAGATGTACCAAGAGATACCTGACAAAACTGTCGCAAGTATGTTTCCTGCATTGTCTGTGACGTTAAAAACAATGCTTCCAGTGTTCCTAATTAAGACCGATTGACCAGTAGAAACCTGAGAGGCTGGGGGCATCGCCAAAGCCAAATTAGAAGCTGTAGCAGTAACTTCAATGATGGTTGCTACAACATTTGTGTTATTTCCGTTGATAGGCCACTGAAGGGTGGTATTGGATGACAGCGTTAATGCCTCATACCCTGTTTGCGAGGGGGAGATCGTCTGTCCTGTAAACGGGTCGAGGTAAGTTGTCATTATGAATCCAATGCAATTGCTTGTCTGTCTGCCATACGAGTTGTATCTTCAGCTTTCAGGGCTTGGAGAGCTAAATCGTATTTTTGTTGAAAAATCGTTCTTTGATCGTTCTTTAAGAAAGGCATGGCCTGCAAAAGAGTACCAAATAACATGGCGTTAGGTGCATTTTGAGTCAACCAGTTAGTCTGATTTGTACTCGACAAAGGCTGTAATCTTTCGTAAAACAGCACTTCAAAAGAATAGTTCTGATCAGGAGTTGGGGCAACTAACCAGTTGTCATAATTATAGTCGGCATAATACACAGGTGTACCTGTGGCAGTATTGTCAGGAGCATAAGCCTTTAAATATTCGTATTTCCTCAAATACACGGGTTGCCTAGACGTACCATTGGTGAGGTTAAAAGAAACGGTCTTACGCCATCTGGCGGGCTTTGCAATGACATTGTTGCCTGCATTCATTGTGGCTGTGACAACTTGTAACTGGCCAAGGGTTTTTATCTCTTGTGCAATCTCAAATTCGCACATTGTAATAAATGTTGGAATTTGGTTGACTGTAGCTGTATCATTACGCTCTAGGTACTGGGTTACAGTAGTAACTAGGCTGTCGTACGTCAAAACGAATGATGGTGTTGTAGTCGTGGTCATGATTTACCCAGTCTTTTACACATTTTATCTTTGTATCACATTTCAGGCAACAAAACAAAATAATTATTCAAAGCTCAAAATATGCTTGTTTTGTCATAAACGGGGGTCAAAATGAAGTTTTCAACCCCCAAAGGAGCTTTCCATGCAGTACGAAGTAAAAATCGAAGATTTCAGCGTTGACCTCGAAGTTGAGATCAAATCGTCTAATTTTGACCTAATTTCTGACATCCAAATGGCTATTGCTCAGGCAATTGAAGACCATAAGGACGAGGAAGACTACGGTTTATTTGAAGATGAGGAAGAAGACGAGGAGGACCAAGAAGTAGACGAAGATGAAAATGATTCCGAGCATACGCTTGTCCTAGATGATAATGATGATACTCACACAACAATCACCATAACTCGCAATTAAAATAAGGGGCTTCGGCCCCTTTTTTATACCCTGATCACTTGTCCTCTAAACTCAATGTGGTCCTTGTCATAAACCTTAACCACCTCAGGCCACAATAGATTGCCCTTGTGGAAAGTTAAAATTACAAACCCAGAACGCCAATTAGTAGGTGCGTGTTCTAAGTAATTCTCAAATTGGGGTCCAGAAGGTTCTGCAAGAGTTCCCGTATCTACACCGTATCGTGTTCCGTTATAGTCATCATAAGGTGTGACTTTTAGGCTATGTAAGTGCCCCGTCACCATAGAAACACCAGCATTCAGCGTATTGGCGTGGGTAGCGTGGATTCCACCCTTCCAACGATGCTTAACCACAACATTTTGATTTAACCATACTGACCAACAGGGATGCCATGCAGGAAAATGGTCTTTTAGGCTAAAGCCTTTGATGTGCTCATATTGAGGGGCATTTGCGGCCAAACGGTTCTCAAAGCGAGCATCGTGGTTACCAAGAGGCCACATTAACTTAACATTTTTGTTAACTTTTTTGGCTTCGTCTTCTATCTCACCCAGAGCAATCTCACACGCCCTAACTTCATCAATAAGACTAGGGGTTTTGTCCCAGCCGATTCTGGGAAACCTGCTAATTGAAGCGCCATCAAAAGCGTCACCATTATTGATTACCGCCTTGACATTTTCTAAATTCTTGATAGCCCAAATCAAACCATCATAAGCAGTGGTACGAATACCGGGCCAAAAGTGTGCGTCAGAAAAAACAATGACTGTGCCATTGAGTATTCCTAAATCGAGTTGTGGGGGCTTTGGCTCAACCCTGTTCTTAACCTCTACGGTTTCTAATTGGATCTCATATCGGCCCTCTAAAGCGTTTCTACGAGCATATATCGACCTTTCAGACATACCAAGTTCGGCGGCCATAACGCTCGGACTTTTGTACATCTGAAACAACATGATAAATTCTTCGTCAGAGTAATACTTCATAATTTCTTCCTCCAATAGAGTGTGCCCTTAGCACCCCAAGGGATGGAAGGATCGTACAGTTTAAAACCACAAGAAATGAGAGAATTTGAAGAGGCTGGGTTGTCAAAGGTGTTAGTGATTAACCACGCCCAACCCATCTTTTTAGCGTATAGCTGACGGACTCGAATAAGTCTTTTCTGCGTTCCTCGTCCACGAGCGCTAGGGGTAACACCAGCACGACATAGATAGCCAGTATCAGTCCACCGAGCAGAGCGAACAATCCCTGCAAAACCAATAGGCTTCCCTTCCTGATAAGCCACCCACCAAGCTCCATCAGAAATGTCGTACGGTTTATCATAGGGAAGACAGTCCTTTTGAAGCTTGTTTAGTAGCTCAAAGTTTGCTTGAACAGTGGTGTCTATCTGCTTGATTTTCATGCACTACCCTGCTGAATTTGCTCGGATGTTAATGCATGGTTAAGGCACAATTATGACAATACTTGGAGTGCCTGTTGTATTAAGTGGATTCTTTCTTGCAAACCAAAGGTCCCACCATTGATGCGTTTTGTTAACCCTTCCCAGTTCTCTGCCTCTGCAAGTTCATTGCAACCGTGGGTCTTCCAAAACCAACCTGCTGAGAGAGCGGCATACATAGGGGTGGCTACCAGCTCTGGTTTAGCTACCATATTTTGGTTAATATTTTGACCAAAATGCCAGTAGTTATCGTGTCCAGTCAACTGAATACATCCACGGCCGTGAAATCGCCATCCATCTCCTGACGATTCGTCTCTGTTTCCCATTCGGTTAGCATAAATGCGATTGGCAATTTTCTCTGCTTTATGGGCGTAAACAGGTATCTCTTCTGGTTTGAACTTGTGACCAAACAAGGCTTGAAGGGTTTCTGGTCGATAGTTGAGATTTTCTTCCAGTGTTTTGAAGTGGTTGCACTCGTGTGAACACTGCCCAATAAATGAAGCCTGCTTACGTACATCATCAATTCCAAACGTAGAAAAGGTGGTAGTTAAAGGCTCAGACCATTCAGATCCAATCCCCAAAGCATGGAGTTTTTCAGGGCTTAACATTGACCATTTCCCTTACTTGGTTGTACTGGGCGATGCAGGCGTTGAGGTTGACGATGGCTGTGTCTCCGTCTGCGGCGATGGCGACAATATCTTTAATAGCCTGTCGGTCAGATTTGCCTGCATCGGTTGTATTTCCTCCGCTAGAGGAGGCATCTGAACTGGCTTGAACGGAACAACTGGAGGGGAGGCGCAACTCGCCAGCGTCAATCCTAGCATTAAGGCTAGTTTTGTTTGAAATAATTTCATTAGTTGCTTTCCGAAGTGAACTACTCAAATTTTTTACTTTGACACTTAGCTCTGCTTCTTTTGCACGAGCTTCTGTATTGAGTCGTTCAATTTCTGCTTGATCTTCTGCAACGCGCTCTTGATAGCCTGAATGATGTCCATATGAGTAAACTCCTAAAATAGCGCAAATCGCGCCGATGATTAACCAAGGGTTGAACAAACTAAACATTTACAAACCCGCCCTAGCTCTTGCCATTCTTTCTCTCTCAGCATCTGATTCTAACGTCGGCGGACTAACTGGCGCAGGAGGTGGAGTCCAATTAGGATTAGCCATAATAATAGGAGCAGGTGGTGGGGGTGGCGGTGCGACATAAGCATCCTTATTCGACTTTGCGGCGTTCATCATATTGGTGGCTTCGTTGGTCAGCCCTTTGGTCAGAATACCACCGATACCGCCCACAATCAACAAAACAATGTCGTTGAGCATCTTAGTATAGGCTTGATCTATTGGAGCCATCTGTTTGATAGGCTGGCTCACAAACGTCACTGAATACAATAGCGCAAATGTAATAAACGCAAAGATCAACGTCACCATAATGATCACAAAAGCCCTTACACGGACTTCTATCTCATCGGCAGACAGGCGTTCCTTGGGGCTGTTGAGCAGGAGCAGTAGTAGTTCCTTCAATTTTCTTCTCCAATATGGGGGCGACTAAGTAATCAGGACAATCCTGATTGAATTCACATCTTGGTTTCTGACAACGCTCTTTGCCAAAGTTATCTGGATCCTGACAATAATACCTATAGGTATCGTTACAAGACGACAAAAGAAACACAGAGGTTAACAATAGAGCGTATTTCATTGGTTATCCACTTTTTTCACGGCTTTCTCAACCCTGATCTCCATCATCCTTATGTCAACATACATCCAAGCAATTAAAGGAAGCAATAACAACAAAACGCACATTAAAAGAACTGTTAATACGAGGAAAAGTGAGTCAGACTTATCATCATCGCCCACGTCCACGCTATCATCAGAAGGGTAACCGTTATGACCACGGCTCTGGTTTTGATTTGATCCAGCTTTTGCCTTCGTTGCCATGCCGCCCTCCGTTGTTTCAGCAGTTCTTCCCTCCTTGCCAATCTTTGCTTGGTCGCAATATCGCCAATCGTGTTGTTAACCCTGCTGTACAAATCCTTCAGCTCGGCTGGCACATGGTAGACCATGTAATCAGATAGCTCCGTATTCAGCTTTTCCATTTGCAAATTGGCAATGACCAATTTTATCGCAATGTCCTGTCCCTCGTCATCTCCAGCGTGTAAGGCCAACTCTTCTTGCTCTTTGACATAATTCTTTAACCCATTGTAGGCTTGAAAAAACTTAGTCAAAGATTCTGCAACTTGAGAGAAGATTAAGTTTTCGTCAAACTCTAGGGCTGATTTTCTCTTTGGCTTAACGGTTTTATTCTGTTGAGGCTGTACCTCATGCTTTTCCTCTTCACGTCCAAAGATCTGAGCAAAAAAGCCAAATAAGCCTTTCGTTGACTTTTTAACATTCTGTACATCTTTGGCCACGCCTTGAACTTCATGGACTGCTTCAGTAACAAGCTGTCGTCCTTCTTTGTACATCTCGCAGGAGTCTTTAATGAACTTGAGTGCCCCCGAAGCCAAAGCGACCAGCGTGAACGGATCAATTTCTACACCCCGAAGAACTTCTTGAAGAACTCAGCGGCGATTCCCGGCCCTAAGAGCACCATTAACATAACCCCATAGAGCAAGTACTCTATCTTGGTCATGCGCCGCTCTCCTTCTTTCAAAGATTGGGCTATTTGCCTATATCGCTCATCACACACAGCAACATGAACAGCTAAGTCTTTTTCTGTATCAGACATTTCAGTCAAAGCCTCTTAAAGTCTTAGCTAAAGTCTTACGCTTTGCCATCTTGGGTGAATCAGTAGATTTGACAGCTAACTTCTTAGTTGGGATCTTCTGTCCTTCAGGGACGTGGAGGGCTTTATGCAGGGAGCCGGGCTTTTTAATCGCTTTTTGAATCCACTTCTCACTCATGATTGCTCCTTAGGTTCTTCTGTAGCTTCAGCAGGCTGTTGAGCCTGAACTTGGGGGGTTGCTTGCAATTGAATGTTGCTAATGAGTCCTGCAGAAGTGCTAAAAGGAAGTTGTCCTAAAGCAGTCAACAAAGCATTGACTTCATCTAATGTGTATTTGAGTGTGATTTCCATTTGTTACGCCTTTGTGTTAGATTCAAGCGCAGAAATACGCTTGCGAAGTGATTGTAATTCAGCAATCATGTTTGCAATCATTTCAGCAGATGAAGCGTCAACTTGTTGGTAAACAGGATTTCCGTTTTCATCTACTGCATTTGGTTCCCCATGAACTGCATTTGGGATGACTTGTTGAATTTCATCAGCAATAAAACCAGAATCTTGTAACCCAGTTTTAATCCAAGTAAAAATTCTAGGTTGTAAAGCATCAATAAATGTACCACTTGATGACAAACTTGTAATATTGGTTTTTAGTCTTCTATCAGATGTTCCATTGAAAAAACTTGAAGTTCCATTGGTGGTTATGCTTCCAACATTGGTGTAACTAGAAATGTTTCCACTAAAAAGCGAAATAAGTGAAGACGATGTATAAAAAGTATTAAACGTAGCCGCAGAACTAGCGTTTGACTGGCAATCAAAAAGTGCAGGGAAATAAGCGTTTGAGGTAGTTTTAAAATATGCATAAGTAGAACTACCCCCACTGATTGAGGAACCGGGGTTAGTGGCTCCAAAACCAGCCAACCCATTTACTGTGATAACACTATTTACAGTAACTGTTCCAGTATTAAAAGTGTTTGAGCCACTAAATGTATTGTTTGCAGAGGTAATTGCTACGTTAGTAATGTTTCCTGTTGATCCATTCACTGTCAAAACACCAGTGTTGTTCAATGTAACATTACCAGTAGGCGAAGATGCTGAAATTCCACTTCCAACATAAATACCTGTAACTCCAGAACTGCCACCAGTTGACGAAATTGTTATGTTGCCAGAACCATTACTAATCGTAATACCTGATCCAGCAGACAAAGTATTGGCTGTATAGCCTGAACCGTTGCCAATCAATATTTGACCGTTGGCAGGCGTAGAAGCCACTCCAGTGCCTCCATTAGCCACGTTTAATGTGCCACCAAGGGTAAGGGTGCCTGAGGTAGTGATTGGGCTTCCTGAGAAAGTTAAACCAGTCGAGCCACCTGAACCTGAGACGCTTGTAACCGTACCACCACCTGTACCAGTAGCAGAGATTTGGATGCCACCAGAGGTGTTGACAATAGAAACACCAGTTCCAGCAGTCAAGGTAGCTCTTGTGAATCCTGTACCATTTCCAATGTCAATTTGACCGTTAGAAGGTGTAGAGGTAAGGCCAGTTCCACCGTAGGCAACACCTATGGTAGAACCGTTCCATGTTCCAGAAGAAACTGTACCTAGTTGGGATGTACCAGACACCACAATGTTGGTAAAGTTTCCACCAACAGAAGAAGCTTTTGCTAGAGCTGTGACTGTTCCACCAGTGGTTTTGTAGTAAAGAATGCCATCAGTGGTATTGATAGCAAGCTCACCCAAAGCTAAATTGGCGTTTGAAGGCACATTTGTAGCAGTAGGTGAGTTATAAAGAATGATTGGTGTGTAACCTGATGCTGACATTTTTTGTCCTTAGAATGTGATTGAACCTGATGCTGTGAATGTGTAGATGTAATACCCATTAGCCGTGGTTTGTGTTGTTCCTGAACCTGTTGTGGATGCGGCTAGTTTATAGGTGTTGGGGTAACGGATTATGACAATACCTGAACCACCTGCGGCTCCTGTTGCAGGCCCATTAAACCCACCTGAACCACCACCACCACCTCCAGTATTAGCAGTTCCAGCAGTAGCATTAGATGAATCACCACCTCCATTACCTCCACCCCCAACACCACCCCTTCCGTAAGTGGTTGTTTGATTTCCAATACCTCCACCACCACCGCCAGCATAAGCCGTTACTGTGCCTGAAATAGAACTTGCAATTCCTGCACCCCCATTACCAGCTATTGATGTTGCTGGCAATCCAACTGTTCCAGCACCACCACCACCACCATTTACATAATTATTTGAACTTCCACCAGTACCGCCAGCGTTTCCTTGGCCTGAAATACCTGCACCACCAGATGTTTGTCCAGCATCCCATCTGCCACCGCCTCCGCCAGAACCACCAGAGCTACCAGCAGTTGCATAACCTTGCCCACCACCCCCACCTGATGCTACAAAATTTCCTGTGGTCGCGCTTGATGATGTAGCTAATAAAACTGAATTTCCACCAGTACCTGCATTACTTGCTGTAGTTCCTCCTGTGCCACCAGCACCAACAGTAACCCAACATTGAATTCCTTGCGTTATGGAAGAAAACCCAGAAAGCAAACCACCTGCACCGCCACCCCCGCCATTAGCATAACCACCACCACCGCCACCAGCAACCACAAGGTACTCAACAACAGGAGGGCTAATTCCACTCCAATTCTGTGCTTTGACAGCTTGACTTACTTGAGATAGCGTCCAGACTCCAGAATACTGCGCCATATTAGGCTCCAGTTGAAGGTGTAGGTGTAACTTCAGGTGTAGGTGTTGGGGTGGGTGTAACTTCAGGAGTTGGTGTAGGAGTGGCTTCAACCACAGGAGTTACATCAACCCAAGCCTTTGTAGGCTCATCCCATGCATAGATTTTGCCTTCATGGACAGGCATAGCAACAGGATTAACCCATTGCCATGTTGGTGCGCCAATTGTGAATGAATCACAGGTAACACCATTTCTGTCTACTGGACGTGGAGCATGGAAAACATCGTTGTTTTTGTCGTAAACGTAACCAATACCAGCGTAGTTTGCTCTCAAAGGAGTACCGCCACCATTGTGTACGCCACCATGAGTGTTATAGCTTGTTTGCACCCACTCAGAAGGGTCACCCCAGTGTCCAAGTGCAAGTGTTTCTGCTTCGATAACAATGACGTTATCTACGATACCTTGTGAATTAACGTGAGCAAAGTGAGACATTTAAAACTCCTTAAAAAGTAATTGTGCCTGAACTTGTCCAGACGTAAATTTGATAACCATTATTGTAATAAACCTGTGGTGTAGACGCTCCACCAAATGAGGAAGGAGGAGCACAGTTAGCAGGGTAGCGAATAATGACTATGCCTGATCCTCCATTGCCAGCAGGTCCTAAATTTCCACTTGCTGCACCTCCTCCAGAACCAGTATTGGCAATAGCACTTGTAGCAAGCAAGGTAGTATTCCAGCCACCATTACCACCACCAGAATTCCCCAACCCAAAGGTAGTTCCACCATCAGTACCACCGCCACCGCCACCTGCATAAAAAACTCTTGAGCCTGTAATTGTTGAGCAGGTTCCTGCTCCTCCATTACCAGGTTGTCCAGTTGTTGCTGCGCTACCAACACTTCCAGAACCACCACCGCCACCACCATAAGTTGGCCCGCTATAAGTTCCACCTACCCCACCTGCATAGCCTTGACCTGATGTTCCAGAACCAGCAGTAAATGCTCCACCGCTATAACCTCCACCTCCACCAGAACCACCTGATGAACCAGCAGAAGAAAATCCACCACCGCCACCACCACCAGTTGCAGTTACAGATGAAAATACTGAATTTGAACCATTAGTTCCATTTAATGCTGAACCTCCAGTAGTAGAACTTCCTGCACCTCCACTGCCTACAGTAACAGTTAAAGATGAACCAGCGATTACAGCAAAGTTATTTGCAGTTAATAAACCACCAGCTCCACCACCTCCATCATAGCCACCACCCCCACCTCCACCTGCCACAACCAAATACTCTACAGTTGCAGTAGGCAAAGATGTCAAAGGGTTTAATGTTCCTGTGATGATTCCGCCGATATATGATTGACTCATTTTTATTCCTTAGAACGTCACAGTTCCGCTACCAGTCCAAGTGTACACACGATTCTTGTATCCTAGTCCTGTTGCAAATGGGGATAGTTGGCTCCAAGGAGCTGAAACAGAAATTGAAGAAGTAGGGGAAAAAGAATTAGGTGATGAATCTTGCAAATATGCTCCTGATACACTATTCAATAACAACGATGTTCCTGAAATAGAAGTCAATGGAATTGTGCTAGGTGTGAAAGAACTTGTATATAAACAAGTTCCTTTGATAATTCTTAAATTAGTTATATAACCAGAATACCAGCCATTTGCTCCATCCCAAGGTGAATCTCCTACACAAGTCCCACCTTGACCAAAATCATATAAACTTGTATCAGTTGTTCCTGTTTTTTCTAAAAAACCATTGATAAATAAACGAATAATATTACTACTATCTCTTGTTGCCGCTATGTGATTCCATGTATTTGCAATAAGATTATTTGTTGAATAAACTGCTGATGTACTATCATGAGAAACATTGCCAATTCCAACTTTACTTGCTAATGCACTTAAAGCTGATGTTCCCCAAACTCTAATAAAAGAAGCATTATTAGAAAAAGTATCATTTGAACCAATAATATTTTGATAAGGTGGAGATGAGCCATTCCAATAAACCCAGCATTCAATTGTAAATTGACCACTTAAACTCATGGCAGATGATGACGCATATGTAACTTTGTTACTAGAACCATTAAAGTTCATACTACCACTGCCACTTGTAGAAGCAGTATATGTTCCTGTCAATGCTGATGGTGCGTTATAGGTATCTGGGTAAGAAATGATGACGATGCCTGATCCGCCTGTGCCACCACCCCAAACCGTTCCATTAAATCCACCGCCACCTCCTCCACCACCTGTATTAGTAGTTCCTGAACCACCAGCGGCAGTATTATTTCCTGTCCCACCACCACCTACACCACCAATACCAAAAGTTGAAGAACTTGCTGATGGAGAACCACCACCTCCTCCAGCATATGTAGTAACTGTTCCAGATATTGCCGATGCTACACCAGCGCCTCCGTTACCTGGCACAAGCGATCTAGCATTTAATCCGACAGTTCCTGCTCCTCCACCACCTCCACCCATACCCGCATTACCACCGCCAGCATAGCCAGTCCCACCAGCATTACCTTGATTTGCAGTACCTTGACCAACCGCAGATATTGATCCACTATCATTTAATCCGCCACCACCACCTGAACCACCAGCTAATCCATTTGTAGGTGTAGATGAGTTCCATGAAGAACCTCCTCCACCACCTATAGATGTAATATTTGCAAAAACAGAATTGTTACCAGAGGTTCCTGTACCGCTAGGAGTTGCACCTGCACCTCCACTGCCAACAGTTACAGTTACAGATACGCCTGCTGTTACATTTGATATTCCTTGTAACAATCCTCCAGCTCCTCCACCAGAGCCATCATTTGATCCACCCCCACCACCACCTGCTACAACAAGGTATTCAACTGCGGGGGTTGCGTATGATGAATTGCCAGTAAATGGAAATGCTTGTTGAGTAGTAACAGAACCGTTATTTGTAATTGACAAAGCATTACTTGAGTTATCAACAATTGTTGAATTTTGTAATGTCAGTATTGCTGTGTTTGTAATATTGCTTAATGGAGATGATGAAGGAGTAAAGTTAGATGTGTATAAGCAAGTACCATTTAAAATTCTAAAGTTTGATAATAAACCATTACATCCACCATCAATTGCTCCATTGTAATACTCAACGCCAAGTCTTAATGTACTTGAAAAAGCATTGCTATTTGTTGCAGTAGTTCCATTTGATGTGCCATTGATGAACATTCTTATTACGTTACTTGCATCCCTTGTAATAGCAACGTAAGTCCAAACATAAGGATTGGTTGATGTATTTTGCAATAAAGTTGCATTATTGGTATAAAGTTGATTAAGCGTACCGCCTGTACCAATATAAAATTCTAATCCTGTGGAAGTATTAACATCACCCAAAGTAAAATAACTTGAGTTGCCTGTTGTGTTTCTATAGTACCAAAATTCAATTGTAAATTGACCAGACAAAGTTGCTGGCAATGTTGCTTGCAAATATTGAGATAAGCTACCTGTTGGGAATGAACCAGCATAAGTAGATGGATTACTCCAAGCCTTCTGTATCAAGCCTTGTAACTGCTGTTTGAGAGTGAATAGACCTTGTGCCATTTTTTGTTCTCAGAATGTGATTGTGCCACTGGCTTTAAAAACATAGACGTTATAACCAAGAGCTTGATAATATGTGGGTGAGCCTGTTGTTGATGTGGCTTGGGATAGATAGGAAGGGTATCTGATGACTACGATTCCTGAACCGCCTGCTCCACCTGTTTCAGATGATCCACTACCTGAACCACCACCTCCACCACCACCATTGCCAGTATTTGCAAGACCATTGATTCCAGGATTGCTTCCAGAATCTCCGTTGCCACCATTACCATTATTACCAGAGCCTGATGCTCCACCAAGACCAGGTGTTCCTGTGCGAACACCACCGCCACCTCCAGCCGCATAAATAGCAGGAGAACCAGTTATAGAACTACCCAAACCTGCGCCACCATTACCAGCCAAATTTACACCAGCATTACCACCAGCAGAGCCTGCACCGCCTCCTCCACCACAAGAATACCCATTGCCAGATGTTGAGGCATTACCCCCTGCATTTCCTTGCCCAGATGTTCCTGCGCCTCCAGTTTGTGCAGTTCCAGAACTTCCTGCTCCTCCAGCAGAACCACCACCAGAGCTATTGGAAGCATATGCACCAGCACCACCGCCAATTGCAGTTATTGATCCAAAAACAGAGTTTGCTCCTTGTGATCCACCAGACCCAGCAGAAGCAGTAGATGCTCCAGCACCAACAGTCACAGTAATTGATGATCCTATGGTTACAGAATAGCCTGTTGCAGTTAGTAATCCACCAGCGCCACCGCCCCCACCCCAATAAGACGAACCAGAACCACCTCCAGCGACAACAAGATACTCTACTGTTTGAACAGGGTAGTTCAGCCCATTGTATTGAGCAGAGATGAAACCGCCTTGATGAGTCAAACTCATGGTCAGTCCTTAACTAATTGCTTCAAACGATGCTGTGTATGTCAAAGCAGATGCAGTACCAGATGTAACGCCAACTGATTGGTTTTCTGTCAAATAAAACGCTGTTGTCTTATCGGTCACAATCACTGAAGCATTTGGTGGAACACTGATCTGATATGCCAAATATGAAACTACAGTTGCGCTACCAAAGGTGGCATTGTTACCAATACCCACAGTACAGGTGGCCGCACTTGAGGTTGTATTTGACACAACAATGTTGTCGATCTTATTGACGGTATTCGTGGCAGGCGTCAATCCTGTCAGCGTTGTTGTACCGTTATAAGTCCAAGATGTTGTTGCACCTGTGGTACTTGGAATAACATATGCCGTATTTCCATAAATACTCGTTACGTTAACAATATTTGGATTTGCCATTTAATGCTCCTTAGAATCCGAAAATTAGAGCCATCGCAATGGCTTTACCTGTTGAAATACCTGCTGTGCCCCATGTGGGAGTACCAGAACCGTTTGAAAGAAGTGCTTGGCCGGATGTGCCAGCAGAAGTGAATGCATATGCACTACCTGTTCCATATGCCACAGCACCAGCAGTAGGAGTAGCTGTACCACTTGTACCACCATTACCATATGCCAATGTTCCTGTTACATTTGCTAAATTAACAGAACCAATAACTGTTTTTAAATTACCATTTGTATCTGTTGTACCATCAGTTGACCAAGTATCTCCAACTTGAAGTGTTACTTTAACAATTGTTCTTAAAGTTGAATTGTCGTTATAACTAATGGTTAATGTGTTGGCAACAGTGTCAATATTTGCAATATAGATGGTTTTGATTAACCGTCTAGTTGACGATGCTGGAGCTGAAACAAGCGTAACTTGGGATGTTCCATTCAATGCTCCATCACTAGAACCTTCTACAAAACTACTTCCAGTGTCATCTGAGTAAGCAGTTACAAAAGATGGGTTCGTAGTGGTAGCCGAAGCTCCCATCTGCACCGTTATTGATTTGGTTGTTGCGTCTAAAACTAACATGGTTTACCTTTATCTTGAAATGAACCAAGCATACGCATAGGCAGAAGTAGAACCACCTCCACTGGATGCTATTGTAATACCACCACTTGAATTTGTAATGGTTATGTTTGATCCTGCCGTTAATGTTGAACTGGTGTAACCAGTTCCATTGCCTATGAGCAAAGCCCCATTTGATGGAGTTGTTGTTATGCCAGTTCCACCATTTGTGGTTGCCAAAGTACCAGCTAGAGTAATTGCTCCAGTAGTTCCTGTATTTGGGGTAAATCCTGTGGTTCCAGCACTAAAGCTAGTCACTCCACCTGTGGATGCCGCCCACGTTGCAGTAGTACCGTTTGACGTTAATACATAACCACTGGTACCAATACCTAATCTTGTGGCACTGTTTGTACCATTCCCAATGATCAAGTCACCAGTTGTGGTGATTGGAGATAGGTTATTGAAGCCTGCAGAAGCTGTAATGGCGTTTGTTCCACCATTGGCAATAGGTAAAGTACCAGTCACACCAGTGGTTAAAGGCAATCCTGTAGCATTGGTCAAAGTACCAGATGAAGGAGTTCCTAGTGCACCGTTATACAAAACAACTGCACCTGCTGACCCTGTGTTGACTGCCAAAGCTGTTGCAACACCTGTTCCAAGGCCACTTACACCAGTGGAAATGGGCAAGCCTGTGGCGTTAGTTAAAACTGCCGCAGAAGGCGTTCCAAGGTTGGGAGTCACCAAGGTAGGGCTAGTAGCCAAAACAACGACTGTGCCTGATCCTGTGGTCGAATAAGATGTTCCCCAAGCTGATCCTGTGGAGTTAGCTATACCAGCACTAGGATAAACCATTGAGCCACCACCAGTAGCGTTCAATGTGCCACCAGAGAAGGTCAAATTTGTACCAATTGTGACGTTGCTGAACCCACCTGAACCGTTTCCATAAAGGATTGAGGTTCCAGAAGTGGGAGGAGCGTAGTCTGTGCCTGAGGTGGCGGCACTTATCGCTGTGCCATTACCCTTCAAAAGCCCCGTAATCGTCGTAGAAAGCGTTATTGCAGGCGTCGTGGTGCTATTGGCTACCGTTCCTGCAAAACCGTTTGCAGACACCACAGAAACGGCTGTAACTGTACCTGTACCAGCGGCATTTGACCATGTTGGAGGACTTGCTCCATTACTTGTCAAAACTTGACCAGATGTACCAGCAGATGTAAAGGCAAAAGAAGTACCATTACCATACGCTACACCACCAGAAGTTGGAGATGCAGTGGAATTTGTACCACCTTGTGCGATTGGTAAGGTTCCGCTGGTTATCTGAGATGCAGATATAGCTATGTTTGTGTTTGTAACGCTTGAAATCTGCCCATAAGCGTTTGTTGTGATGACAGGTACAGTAGATGCACTACCATATGTTCCAGCAGTTCCTACGGTCGCTAAAGCAATCGTACCAATAGTGGTGATTGTTCCACCTGTTAGGCCAGCACCAGCAGTGATTGAAGAAACCGTACCACCAGAAGGAGCAGTTCCACTAGAAGCTGAGGTCAATCTTCCATAAGCATCTACGGTGATGGTTGCGTAGTTATAGGTGCCTGCAGTTACAGCAGTTGTGGTCAAACCAATTGTGGGATTACCAGTCGAAGCATCGCCATTGGTAACAGCAATTTGACCAGAGGTTCCTGTGATGGTTTTGTAGCCTAAGGTGGTGCCATTGACTGAGAGAAGGCCAGTGCCTGAGACTGCGGCAAAGTTTGCCAGCACCCCACTCGTTGAAATTGTTGGATTACCACCTACTCCATTACCATTTGTAATTGATAAACCAGAACCTGTGACCGTGATTGTTCTTGGTGTAATGGTTCCTGCACTTGTCTTGGCAATCACGCCAACACCAGATGCCTCTAAGGAACCAGAAGTACCATTCAAATAAATTTGATAGCTTGACCCTGCTCCACCATCAGTCAATCCCAAACCTGTACCTGTGGTCAAATAACGTGATGAAGGCAAGGCAGGCGTAGCATTGACCGTCAAAAAGCTATATGTGCTCAGGTTTGAGGTAGCCTGAATAGCACCTGTCGTAGTCTGTACCGTCACCCCATTTTGGACAACAGGAACAGCCTCAGAGCCTGTTAGGGCACCTGCTACTGGTAATTGTGTAATCGTCACATTCGCCACGTCAGGCTCCTTGTTTTTTGCGTTTAGCCCAAACTTCTTTCACAGCTAAAGACACAGATTTTTTGTGTTCTTCAGAATGCTTCTTTCCAAGATGTGCTAATTTTAATTTCAATTTCTGTTCTTCGGGCATTATTCGACCCTTATTAGGACCAACACAACCCTTTTTTGAATCACTGATTTTTCTCTTGATTTCATCAGTTAAAACAACTCCCTTTCTGTGTGGAGTCAATCCTTCTCTGGCCTTTAGCATTTTTTCTAAATGACCATTTGGCATTTTTGTGCCTTTTTGTTTGTCACTTATTTTCTTTTTAATCTCATCATCAAAAATAATTTTTTTGCCATTTGACCTGTTATAAAAAGTATTTTTGTCTTGCTTAAACAAACCAGAGATCAATGCTTTTTCAAAACTTGCACAAATGTCATAGTCACCTTCAAACAAAATTTCTCTAGTAAAGTCACTTGGTCTGTCAGAATATTCTTTCAACATAGACTTGGATGAGCAAACATATCCATCATCTGTATTTCCAAGATGCACTCCCACATAAACTTTTGCAGTTTTATGATCTGACCAGCAGTAAGTAAAGCCATTAGCCATAGTTATTGGTTCTCAGGTGGACTTGGACTTAGTGTATCTAGATTACCATTTGTTGATGGTGTTTGTGTATTATTTTCTGGTGACAAGGCCCATTGACCATATCCAGTTTCAATGATTGCGTCTGGCACCACGTCAATGTTGGTATCAGGTCTGGGAAAACGAATGTTGATGCGTTCCGTCTTCCGAGCCGCCAACCTATATGGGTCCTTTTCATCCTTACAGCCTTGGGCACACACTCGGAGGCCGGGGAAGTTAAAGTCCATACTCATCTCTGCATGGGGACGCTTCATCTTACATCTATCGCATATCGCAATAGATATATCAGACATCCCTCGTGTATCAATGAATATAGGCATAAGTAATACTTTCTACCTCGTATAAACTGAAATATTCGGTGAGAAGTACTCAGGAGACTTGTCACGCTCTTCTTGCTCGACGTCGTAGAGGAACTTGTCAGCCATTTTCTCCAAATAAGCTATGCGAGTTGGGTCAACTTGTGGCAACTCCAAGCTCATTCTGTGAGCTAGCATGAAAATAGTGGCTTCATACCACCTTTGTGGGATGGCTAACTGCTGTTGAAGCGTTCCAACGTCCTCAATCTGGGCTGAATACCACACAGTCATCTGCACAAATGACGTATTTGGCACAGGCCAGAGCGTCATGGTAGGCTGATTGATGGTTCGTTGAAAATAATATTGAAAAGGCTGGTTAGCAGTGAAATTTTTGTTGGGCAAATTGGTGTAATCGTCCCTATTTAGACGAGACATCTCAATTTCTGTGCTGTTATTGCCTAAAAACCACTCTCTAAGGGCCAAAGTTGTGCCATTGAAGGCTTGGATTCGGTAGAACTCGACGTTAAAGCCGGGGTCCACATCCTGCCACACCCACTGCCCATCAGTCACAGTCACATTTGTACCTGTGTAAATGGTCTGCCAGTTCACCCCATCGCTCGAAGCTTGCAAATAGTAGCTCCAAGTTGCTGTTCCAAAGTTTGCCACATAAGGCATGATGCCTATTGAGCCAATGTATTGGGGGTTTGATGTCCCATAATCAACTTGAAAGTAGCTATTGGGGTTAGTTTGCTGGCAGTAAGTCGATGTGTTTCCATCGCTGATGTTGGCAACAACGCCACCAGCACCAGATGTGTATGAGCCAGAAGGTCTTGCCAATTGTCGATATAAGACGTTTAGAGCGTCGTTTGCACCTAAGGGTAGCAGATACTCATACTGGTTGGCAATCAAGCCTACAACGGTCTTTTGGATGGCAAAATACTGTATTCCACGGTTGATCATGTTTGACAAAAGAAAATACAAGTTTTCTCTTGCAAACTGTTGTTGCTCGTCAGTGATCTCTTCAGCTAATTTTCCACAGCGACGCACAGCATGGTCAATGACCGTCTGCGTATTTATCACTGTGGTGCTTACGGTTCCTGAGAAAGCCATGTTTTTTCCTTACCAACCAGAACAGTTCCAACGCTTTAATGATGCTTTTGCTCTTGGTGCATCACCCTTGGCGTGTTTAACTACTCCAGACATCCTTGCACAAAACGAATCTTTTCTTGAGCCACCATGAGGCTGGGGTGCTTTGAGATGGCTACCAGTCTCTCGATTGTACTTTTCTCTGCCCTTGGCAGTTAGTCCAGCACCCCTGTCTGTCGATAATTTTTCACCACGACTGACAGCCAAGTTGACGCCACCACCATCTTTTTTCTTCGCAGTTTTAGCTGACTCAATAAAGGCTTCCTTGGTTGGGGCACCCTTAGCTCCGACACGACGCATTTTTTCGCCTGATCCATGGGATATCCGCTCCTGTTTAGCATGGATATTGGCATACAAGCCACCTTTTGCCATCTTCTTCCCCTCATCAGCTTTGACGAACTCTTTGCCAACCTTTTGAGGAACGCCACCAAAGCCACCCTTGGTGTGGGCGGCGGCTTCCATCAGTCGATGTTGAGCAGGCGATTTGCTAGGCATTATGAACCTGAACCTGTTACAGCATTATTATTTTGAATCAACTTACCAGTAACAATAATGCCTGCGGCTATGGTTCCAGTATTTGTGCTCAACTGCCATTGAATATCTGTCTTTTCTGCGTAAGCAAAAGGATCAGATGCTCTTGAAGCTGTGTAAATAGAAACAAATGGTTGTTGTAGAACAGCCAATTTAACGCCAGTTGCATTGTTGATTGCTTGCACTCTGTAAGTGATGATCGTGCTTCCAGTATAGCTATTTGAACTATTAACTTCAGCAAGGTCTAAATAGAAAGTGTAACCAGCAGGAACTGTGTAAATAGTGCTTTGTGATTTGCCAATACCAACATTGATTTGGGCAACAATGTTTGAAGATTGTTTCAATGTGATGGTTCCAACATTGGTGTTTTGCCCAGTGCCGGGCGAGACCATCAACAAACTATTAACTCTAAAGTAACTGTTTACAGTTGTAACTGCACCAGTTCCATTCATTGCCAATGTTTCAGAAATTGGATTAAAACTTGAATCCAATCCACTGATTAAAATTTTTGCAGACGTATCATCAGACGCAGAGGTACTCACCAACGACAAAGTTGATGCTGATGTTATGTATGTGTATGTAGTTGCATTTTCCCAAATAGGAATCGCAGTTGTGGTTACTGAAGATTGATAACCAAAAAGGCTAACAACGCTGTGCCCATAAATTTGACCTCTTGCTACTTGAAGGTCAAACGGCTCATACGCACCTGCTCGTGTTACTGAAGCAACAATTCCATTACTCATGATGTATTCCTTAAAGAGTGGGAGCCTAAGCCCCCACCTTACTTAACGCTTGATACTGCCACCACGACGCTTTTGTGGAGGAGTCACAGAAACTTGTTTAACAGTCTTTGTAACGCTTCCAGCAGGCGGTGTAGTGCTACCCATACCAATAGCTGATTTGACCATGTTGTAACCCTTTCTAATGGGGTCTAACATCATGTTTCTCATCGCTAAGTTATCAGCAGTGTCCTGTTTTGCTACAGAGTCATATCCACCACGAGACAAATCGTTTTCATCTGTCCCTTCAGCAAACTTTTTTACTCTGCCACCTTTTTTGAAAGTGCCAGAAAGTTCGTTGATGTGAACTGGTCTAGAAGCAGGCTTGTGAGCTTGGGGCATTACCACGGCAGAACCCTGTTTATTAACAGCGCCCCCCGTGGCGAAGTGCTTTTTTACGGCATGACCTCCACGCTTGAAACCACCAGCATTGGACTCCATCACTTCACCAGTCTTGGTGTGTGTTTTGCCCTTAGGTGTAGTAGAGACGTTGTCTTCAGCTCCCATGACGCGACCACCCATAGCATAGTGATGTTTACCACCACGCTTGTGATGTGCCTTGCCACCATGCTTATAACCACCGTCATTAGCCATATCCACACCACCTGTACCGTGAGCAGTATCACGTCTACCTTGGTGAACTAAAGTATTTTCGTAATCGTGCTCATTGCCCTCAATGGTTCCACCCATTACGATCCTACCTCTTGTATCGCTCTCGTTGGTCTCAGCAGGAACTGAACCGCCAGTAGCATACTTACCACCTTTGCACATAGCTTTGTGGTGTTCCATCATTTTCTTGTGATGAGCAGAACCGCCTTCTTTGTGCATTTTGGCGTGGTGTTTAGCCATATGCTTGTGGTGCTCCATAGAGCCTTCTGGGTGTCCAGAAACGTGATGCACTTTGCCACCAGCTTTGTGGTGAACTTTTCCACCATGCTTGTAGCCACCTGCATTACCTTCTTTGACAGCTCCAGTACCGTGAACTCTGTCACGCTTGGCTTCATGCATCTCAGTGTTAACGTAAGGCTTCTCGTCGTTCTCAATGGTAGTTTTGGTTTCAAACTTGTCTAAAGCTTTAGCCATTCCATCACCAACTGAACCACCTTTGGCAAACTTGTGATGAGCTTTACCACCGTGTTTGAGAGTCAACTTAGTGCCCTTACCACCTTTGTGCTCTTGGGCGTCATGCTCTTTGAAAGCCTTTTTGATCATGGCTTTGTCTTGAGCAATGTCTCCACCGTCTTTGTGGTGAGCTTTTCCGCCCTTCTTCATCATAGGAGTAGCCATGGCCTTGCGACGCATAGCCATAGAAGGCTTCATGGGAGCGGCACCAGCCAAAGCAGGTACCAAACCACGAATAGCATTGCCAGCCATTCCGCCGTCAAGATGGTGTTCCATAGTCTTGTGACCATGCTCTTCCTTCTTGTGCTTCATGGAGACGTGACCGCCTTTTTTGAGTTTCAGAATAACTGAAGGCTCATCTGTCATCATTTTGGGCATTTGGCTGAAGCCGCCTGCACCCTTCATTGATTTAGCCATGGTTTATTTCTCCTTAGGCTTGAGTGACGCCTAATGCACCGATACGGGTAGCATTGGGACCAACAGCGATACCGGGCAGGGCGATAGTCATCACTAAACGCTTTGTGCCATCAGATGCTGTAGAGGGCTTATATGTTCCACGAACATCACCAGTAATAGATGATGCTGGGTTTGTCATATCAGCGGCTGTGAAGGTTCCTGTGTCTTGAGCAAGTGTGTTGTTCCAGCCCACTTTGACAACATAACCAGCGTCAAAACAGCGAACAGGCAAGCCCAAAATGTCTGTAGTACCAATGGTCACTGCTGTTGCAGAACCGTTGATCGTTGCACTAGCGATCTGATAGAAAGCTTTAGCACCAGACTTTGCAGTACCAGCAGTAGCAACTGTGATTGCCTCAGTCATTGGCTGACCGTAGTAATCATAACCAGAAACAGTGATTGTTCTGGCAGTTGTTGATGTGTTGATTTGCAATGCACGAGGTGTGTTCAATTGAAGAACAGTTGTACCATCAGCGCGAGTAACAGTCTTAACAGAAGTTCCAGCAGTCAAAGTTACAGCACCAGATCCAGTCGCTGTTTGTGATGCGGCAATATTGGCTGTTTGCAATGTTTGTGGCACACAATCCCAAATGTATACACGACCCAAAGGACCAACACCCAAATCCATAGGAGCGGGGTCACCTAGGTATGCATCACCTGAAGATGTGATTGTGATTGAACCAGTAGCACTTGAAGAAGCGCTAAGGGTATAAGTACCAGTACCACCAGAACCAGAGACAAAAGCTGTAATGTAAGAACCAGCAGTAATGCCTGTTCCGCTTACATATTGTCCAAGTGTTAATGGCTCACCGCTCTGAAGAGCAGTAATGGTCATTGTTGTGCCAGTAACAGAACCAGTGTAAACACCTTCTGTCTGGCTGAGATCCAGACCCATGTACGTCTGGGCTGGGCCTAAAAATAGGTCGTCTGAAAATTGAGGCATTTGATCTTCTCCATGAAAAGCTTGATCAGTTTAAAAAAAAAGGGGAGAGGTTTTTCCCCTCCCCATTAGGCTTATACGCCTGCGGTACCGTAAATAGCTCTTGGGTCGGTCCATCCGGGGATGTAACGCTCAGTAGCCTTGTAACGCATAGAGTCAGTCTCGAAGTCACCTTCCATGGTTTTCTCCAAACGACGACGCATCAAAAGCTTCATGCCTTCGGGCGCATCAGTTTGAACCCACCATGCTGTGGCTGATGTCAAACGAGAGATAACTGCGGCACCTTCATCCAACAAACCAATTGACTTAACAGGGTTCAAGTCATTGTTTGCTGTACCAGTACGCAGAACAGATTTCAACAATACTTCAGCTTGGAAGATGTTGCCGGGAGCCACAATCAATTGACGTGGAACCAAACGAATCTTCTTACCATTGTTGTCCACAGCTTGACGAATTTGAATCAACATCTGTTCGAGAGATGTTTGAGACAAGTTAGCGGCTGTAGCCAATTGGTTGCTAAATGTACCATTCACGATTGGGTGAGCTGTGTTAACAAGTGACACGCCATCACCACCGACATAAGAACTATTGAAGGCTCTGTTCAAAATGTTAGCGCAGAGAGTTTCTTTAGTCTCAATCAATGATTGGGCGAGGTGACGAGCATACACTTGACCAATACGGATGTGGTCGCCGTCTTCAACCAACACTTTGGTCAATGCGAAGGCCAAGCCATACACATTGTAAACATAGCGCTGGAGGAAGAGTACACCACCTTGTTGGTAGCTAACGGGTGTACCGTCAGGCAACTGGGGTGCGGCTCCAAATCCATAAAGGACTGGCTCTTCGTGGTAGTTACGGGGAATGCCCTCTTGTTCACGGAAAACACGAGACCATTCATCTTCACGGAGGTCATAGACACCGTCGAAACATTCGTTAAGAATAGGTTCAACAATACTTCTAAAGTCCGTACTTCGCATTGGTGCGGCCATGGTTTATGCCTCCTTATGCAATAGCAGTTACAGAACCGAAGAACTGTGACTGTGAGTTAACCACACGAACGACCGTGTAGGCATCTCCCCATGCATTGTCTGCATAGGGGGCTAAATCGACAACACGCATTTGACCTTGGCCTGTGTTACCTTGGGCTGTGTTGTACCCTAGAGTACATTGTGACAGACCTGTGGTAGTAGAACCAGCAGTCAAGTTAGTGAAGTTATACTCATTACCAATAGTGGTTTGAGCCATAGAACCGTCTGCTTGGATTTCATAAACGATGTTTTGGTCGTTATAGAAATAAGCTACGCATGATCCAGTCACATAAGATGTATTGGCAGGCCAATTGTTACTTACACGACGACGACCAGTTGTATCGGTCCACTCAACACCAGCAAATGCGCCAGACCATGAGTCAGAAGTGGCAGACACGGGAACAATAGTTCCTTGGCTACCAGTTAAAACTGCGGCTGTACTGTATTTGACGGGTTGACCCTTGAGGATAGCCGTAGCGTATCCTGATGCAATTCCACCAGCAAGAGCCTGTGCACGATCCAAACCAGAAGGGTGGAACGCAGGTCTCAAGCCAAATGGAGCACTAGTTGCTGACATAGTTAACTCCTTGTTAAATATCCTTACCCGTGAAAGATGGGATCAGGAACATTTTTTCGACTTAATTGCCTTAGACCATCGCCTTCGATATCCGCAAGGTGTCTGCCAGAACTGTCTTGTGCGCCTTGTAACTGCTCAACTTGGACTTTGATTTTCTCAGCCTCTTCGTTGGGCAACTCATGGTGCATATGCAACATAACGTCTTGATACATATCCATAGGAATTTTGTACAAAACCATTTCGTTGCAACTAACATATCCAGTGATTTCAGCACTCTTGACTTTGTGTTGCTCATAGTACGTTGGAACCTCTTCTCGTGGAACAGGTACATAGCCTAAGCGCATACGTTTATCAATCGTGTCGTAACCATTGGTTGTTGACAACCAGCATACGTGCCATCCGGGTATCTCAGGTACTTTGGGTAAAGCACTCTGTGTCCACTCCTCGCTCCACATCTTCCTAGTTGGACGTTCCTGCGAATTCATGAACTTCTCTTCGGGCGGTTGTCTAGTGATATCCTGACTAGCACGACTTTCACGACCACCAGCATTTAGAGATTTTTTTAAACGTGATTCCATTTTCTTAGTTCCTTAGTATTGGTTGTTACGGGCGCTCATTGCATAACGCTTGATCATCTTGGCTCGCTTTGCGGGATCATCCCACATACCTGCGTCTTTCATAGCTCTAACCTGTTCGGGCTGTAGCGTAAAAGTACTTCGGTTGCTATTGCCATTGACGCTTTCACGTCCAGAGCTTGTGACAACACTCCTTGGTCCCTTAGAAGACGGTTTTACGTCCATAGAGTCATTATATCTATGGTTAATTCGTTTTGACAACCTGTTATCGAGTTCGTCCCAATAATCTGAATCGTTGGGGTTCCAACCCTCTTTAACAAGTTCTTCATCCACGATCTTGGCAATCCGACTATCAATGTCACCGCCATTTGGGTTGTACCATGGATTTCTTTCCATCCACTCGCTAGCATGACGCTGTAAGCGTGGGTCTGGAATGTTATTCTGTACTTGAGGACGACTTGCTTGCTCTTTTGAATTTTTCAGAGCGGCAACTTGGTTTCTAGCCTCCAACCAAATTTCTTGCGCTTGGCTATAAGTCTCGCCGTCTCCAGCAGACATAGCCTCAGCCATCTTGATCTTGGCATAGTTAACGCGAGTCTCTTGGTCCTCAATTGCCTTGTCTATACGGGCTAAATCAGCGTTGTGGGTCTTTTTCTCCACCACTGCAAGCCTAGCCATTAACTCTTCGTTTTGCTTCCTCAGAAGGTTCAATTGGAGTTCTTTTTCAGAGGAAACAGCTTTAGCCAGTTCTCTCTTTTGTTTGCGCCTGTTGCGCTGAACTTTAGATTCCGATGGGTCATCGTCGTGATGGTCATCGTGTTCTTCAGTTTTAACTTCGTGTTTGTCCTCATTTTCTTGTTGAGGCACTAAATCTTCAGGTAGTTCTACCGTTGCAGATCCATCCAGTTCCTCATTGACGTTCATGTCAATCGGTTCTTCGACTTTCTTTTCTGTGTTCATATGTAAGCTTTCATTTGTAAGGGATCTCCAGTTACCGTGGCGATAACTTCATGATCGTTGAGAATCATAAAAAGAGCTGGTTCTTCTAAGTCGCTCTCTCCGGGCACTGGGACTTCCCAGCGATCTCCACCCCATTTGGGAACTCGCACATAATCCCCAACTTGACACCAAGAACCTTCAGGCCAAGGTTGCATCGTGTCACGATTCTTGAACGCTAGAGGTCCAATAATCAACACTTTGGCTACCATGTTCTGCCATTTCTCTGTTTCTTTGGTCTCAGCAACCATAACGATTCCACTCGCTGTTGTCTTCTTTGTGCGTTTTAATTGCACTAGAATCCTTGCGCCAAGCGGTTTGGCTTGCGGATCTACATTAGGGAACGCCCAATCTAAATCTGCGCCAGTTGTGCTATCTGTCATTATCTTTTTCCTCTTCTTCAGTTAATAATTTGTTAATGAAGTCTATGACCTCTTGGTGGCCCATGTAGACTCCTACCATGCGCTGATAAGACTCCCAAGTCGATGCATTGCCTTCTGCTAATGAGTACGCAACGTCTGCTTGTCTTTTCTTAATAGCGCCGATAACCTGTGAAATTAAAACCATTTATTTCTTTTTTTGCTCTGCTTGTGCTAAACCTCCTTGTTTTTTGGGTTCTGACTGGGTTTTACCGCCCATAGATGTACCATCAAGTGGAACTCCTTGGGCAATACGCTTGTGCTGTGGAACTTCCACAGACTTTTGCTCGTTATCGCTAGACATTTTGTCCTCCTAAGTAAGACTGGGCACGATTTTGTAGCTCCAGTGCAGTTTTCGCCTGCTCATGTCGCAAAATATCCGCATCATGGGATATTTTTGCTGATTCAATGTTCTGTTTTGTAATGTTATTGGTGGAATCCAACGCAACTTTCAACTGATTGTCAGCATTAGACTTGGCTAAGTCAGCTTGAATCCTAGAAGACTCAAGTTGTCCGTCTTGCTGTAGCCTTTGCTGATTGATTGCCATCTCAGCTTTGTCTCTTTGTGCCCTACGGTTGGTTTCAGCCATAGAAGTCTGGATCAAAGCCTGAGCATCTGGGTCCATAGGCTGTTGTTGTTTCTTCAGAGCGTCTAATTGCTGTTGCATCTCACCCAAAATTGGCATGATCTGCTGGAAAGTCTGTTGAGATTCCTTGAAAACAGCAATAGAAGCCTTGGCATACTGCTCATCTATGCGTTTTGTATTCAATGGATCGTCATAATCCAAGCCACGCTCTTTCAATCCGCTCTCAGCATACAAGTTCATGGTCTGCTCATACCACATACCCAAGTGTTGTTGGATGTGATCTATGCCAGCAGGCAAGAATTTAGGCATGAAAAGCGGATTAGAACCAAACATTGGGTTGCGATAGAAGTCAATGTGGCTTTGAATGTGGGCCAAATGGTCTTGTTCGTCATAAGCTTTAGCTGGCTCACCCTTCAACAGATTAAAGTTCTCCTTAGCGGAGTTCACCATGTCGTCTTCTGGCTCTTGAAGGAGCAACTCATTGATCTGAGGCACCTTCATTTGCTTCATGAACCGCTCAATAACCGCTTTTCTGTCAAACAAATCAGGGTTTGCCGCCATAATTTGCATCACAGCTTGCGTTTGAGCCATCCTCTGCGTCTCAGAGAAGATATGTGGGTCAGAAACTGGGATAACATCAGTGTTGCGCTTGAAGTCATCCTTATGGATATCAAGGTCAACCACTAACTCACCACGTCTTTGCTCGTCCAAGTACCATCTGTTGAGGCGTCCAAGCACCTTCAAGACCCTGCCTTGGCTCTCGTGCAACCTAGCATGGATTGCTGAGAACACAACCGCACCCTGCTCGATTAGAGCTTGCGTTGTTCCAACTGGCATATTGGCATTGACGTCAGCAATTTTCTCCTCAGAAGTTGTTATAACCCCTTTAGCGGCGTCTGTTAACCAGCCCAATAGCTCCATAAGCACAGGAGATGGGGGATTGAAAGGCATAGGCATGGCGATCTTGCGAACATCGTCTACACCGGGAGCGCCCTCGATCTCCGCAATCTGTGTCACCTCAACTTGATCAGTCTGACCCGACATCCTAGCTCCCTTGAGCTTGAGCATTGTCGCGGCGTTGTTAATGTGCGCCGAGTCTAATAGTGCACGTAATGAACCAGTGAGGGCGGCGGACAATCCGCCAATGAGATGAGGGAGACCAATCGCATACGCTCCCCTCCAAGGTATGAACTTGAACTCAATGAGCCAATCCAATTTTGTAAGAGTTTCATCACCTTCCTCCCAGTTACGGTACAAACCAACCACCTTTTGGTCTAATTCATCAACCATCAAAATGTAAGGTGCTGACTCGCCGCCAGTTCTTTTGTCTTCATCTAACTCTAGCCATGTGTATATGTGATAGACGTTCCTGACGCCATCATCATTGTCTTCATAGCGTTTACCCTCGATCTTGGCGTTTGCCTTCTCTGCAAAGCTTTGCTCAGGTTCAGCAGAAGCACGAATTAAATTGATGTCTCTATACAAACCAGCTCTAACCCTATTGTTAAACTCCCATGAACTGATCGTGTTGACTTCAGTTACACGCTGGGCTGTATAGAAGTTAGCCGCCTCAAAGGGCAGATAAATCTTATCAATAGGCACAAATTCAGTACAGGGACGTTTTTTGTTCTCGTCGTACCACATTTTGAGGTATTGTGAGCCACCAAGAGGAAGTTGGGTCAGTAACTGCTCTTGTTCGTCCCTGAACTCTTCGATCTGCTCGGTCAACTGCCAGTTCATGTAGTCTCGCTTACGCTCTGCTACTTCGATCTTCTCTTTGTCAACGTCGCCAATAATCTTTGTACGGGTTGGGCCATCAGGTGGGAACATCTCCTTGATAGCTCTAGAAGCAAAGTCTACGCAAGCCTCGGCCATAACAGGGTGTACAACTCTGGATGCACCCATAAAATTGGCACCACCGGGGGCATCATTCCCCAATCCCGTCCTCTTCAAACCCTCTTCATACTTCTTGTCACGCTCCTCACGGCTAGTCTTGTCGTTCTTGATCAAGTCTAGGTAATGCATGGCCACTCTGTTCAAGTCATATGGATCAAACACCTCTGCCAAGTTTTGGTAGAAGTCTTCGTCTTCCATAGGACCATCAAAGTCATTCATCACCACAATGGCTGAACCATCAGGTTGCTCTATGACATCAGAATCATCTTCTGGCATCTCAACGTGAATGTTTCCGTCCTCATCTGGGTCAGACATACCATCGACGAAACGTCCATAGTCTTGTTCAATTGGCATCTGTGTAGCCATAGTTATTTCCTTTTAAACTGTGTTTCTGCCCAATGAGTGTCTGGGTTAGTGTTGAGATTGACTTTACCGCCACGTCTATATTTTGGTAATCCCTCAGTCTGAACCTGTTGCTTCATCTCTGGGGTGATATCAAAAGAATGTAACGCAGTTGTTTTATTTGCGTTATCTTTAGAAAATTGATCCATCATGGATTCTTTTTGCTCATAAGGCATATCCAACCAAGCTTGCTCAGGCGTATTGGTCTGACGCAACATATCTGTTATGGATAGGTCGGTAGTCTGTGGCGTGGCTATGTTCATGCCATTCAACTGGACTTGTGCCCCATAAGGTTTGCCAATCTTGTTCAAAACACTTGGAATGCGCTGGTCGTATGCGGCCTTCATGCCCTCACCGCCAACTTGCAAATCTAAACCAGACAATGTTCTTTGTTGAGATGGAACATTTGGACGATCATGGCCTTCAGCGGGCTGATCTAATAGCTTTTGAGCGGCATCTTTACCAATGTAATCTTGCACCTTTTCTTTAGGAACAGATTGATTTAAGACATTGTTACCCTGTAAATCATAAGCATGAAGAACACCCTTATCTGAGTTAGGCTCATCAAAGTATTTAACTTTGCTTATTTTTTTACTCAAATCATAGCGATCAGCTTGAACAGCTCCGGGCGTAATCGCTATCTTGTCATACCCATTCTCCACTGCGTGGTTTACTAGGTGCTTTAATGCAAGTTCTTCCCAGTTCTTTTTGAAAGGTGCATCAGGGACTGAATCGTCACGCTTTTTTATCAGGCCAGCCCATTCAGCACGATCAGCCATAGAAATATTTCCATTAACTGACATTTTTTGAAGTTGTTCTATACGTTTTACATCTTCTGGTGTCAGTTGATTTCCATATCCCTTATCTCTTCCTTGCTGATGCCAATCTGACTGCAACTCCTCAAGGTGCAATACCTTCTCGTTGTTTGGACCAATCCTATCGCTTATCCTCATATGGGCCAATACGTTTGGTTCATCCCAATGTTGAGATTGGAAAGCTGGGCCTTCATGACTAGGTAGAGTTAACAACATTTCCCGATAGTTTTCATTGTCGGGCAACTGATACTCATGGTACTTTGTATAGCCTCCTAAGGCTTCTACAGCGTCATGGTGAGCTTGAATAGGGTCAACGTATACAGTACGCCCACGATAGTCTTCACGCTCTGATGCGTCTTTTAAGAAGTCTTCGTAGTCAGGATGTTCTGTAGGGTCGTTATATTTTGTTTTGACTTCAACTCTAGCAGGCGGATTCTTTTGGACAACCTTTTGCACCGTAGCCTTGTCAACCTTGGGTAAACTACCCAAAGCCTTATCCAACCCACGCTCTTGAATCTCTGCTTGCTTGACGCCAGCTTTTTTTGTCAGCTCACCCAAGAACTCTGAGCCTGTGCCCTTGTTTCTCAACAAAGACTCAAGCGCTTTATCAAATGCTGAATAAAGTGGTTTAGCCGAAGGCATTATCTAGTCCTCTCAACAATATGCACTTCTTCGCCGTCAAGGTGATGCACTGTGGTCTTAACAGCTCCACCCTTCTTTTTACCAGTCAAAGATTTCATCTGGCGCTGATACTCACCTAGCTCATCAATCAACTGCTGGTCAATGATCTGGCGTGGTCCAACCATCCCAAACGAACCAAACTCTTGTGATCCACCCTGCTTAGGGTTTGCCCTAATAGCTTGTGTGGTATCAGGAAAGGACAGCTCATAAGGAATTGGGTATTGAGTTGAACCCAAGAACTTGCCGGGTATGTCGTGGCTGTACGTAGGATGCGTAGACAAAGGCAAAGGTTGGTCAGGATACATCTCTCCGATACCTTGACCAGTCACGCCTATCTCTAAGTTTCTGAGGCTGGGCACAGTTACTGCATGGGCGATGTCTTGACCACTTGGTACGCCATACATCTTGCTGGTGTTGGCTTTGGTCATCAGCTCGTTGAAGTGCTTACGCAGACCGGGGTCCATCTGCATTTGGAGATAAGCATCGCCTACATCCTCGATACCGGGGAAGTTGGGTCTTGGTCCATTAGACAGCGGTCCACCCCTGCGGATGGCATCATTCAGCGCTTCCATCTGCGCCTTGGTCATCTTGGATGGATCAATAGCGTTCAGGTTAGCGTCAGCAAAGTGCTGTGCATAGTAATAGCTATCTGGTCCCATCATGACGTAATTGCCCAACACTGGAGCGTTGTATTGCTCTGAAGCGGCTTTGGCTAAGTTCTGTACTTTCTTGGCGGCTCCTAAGCCTGATGCCCAGAATGCATCGTTTCCATGCCCATACATTGGGCCGCCATGCTGTGGAGAAGGCGACTGAAGGGTAACGTCACCCACGCTGTGCAAAGTCTGGTTAGAGACCGTTGGATCACCTTTAATGCCAATCATGACCTTGCCCTTGTGTTTGGCTAGATCAACGATGTCAGGAGGAGGCAAGTCTTTGTCAGGACGGATGTCAATAGGGAGGTCTTTCTCACGGGCAAACTGCTTTTGTGTCTTGCCTGCAATGCTTTGAGTGCCAGCTCCACGAATAAACTCTTCCCCAGTCACTTGGGGGGCTAGGCGTTCGGCAATCGCTCTGATCTCTTCCAAAGTCTTGGGGGCGGCCCTCTCAAGCATCTTAGCTACAGTTCCACCACCTGCAAACCCACGTTGCATAATCTCTGCTTGCATGACGTCAGGGTTGTCAGATATACGGACTTTCCCTCCACGCTTCATCTTTGGTGCTTCTTCAGGTGCTCCACCTACTGTGCCCAAGTCAACTGTAGGTTGTGGAACATCGCCATGTATTTGACGAAGTTTATCTATATCTGCAAGTCTTCTACCCAAACTATCTGCGTCATATTCTTCAGGGTTATTAAGACCTGCTTTCATTTCATTAAAAGTATAGGGAACAGTTGGATGGAGTGGCTGTA
>Ga0207955_1000035_pt1 | contig 55468 bp, 79 predicted proteins | sample CryBogCBE29Jun09_FD_184563 | JGI IMG/M metagenome (GOLD analysis project Ga0207955, IMG submission 184563) | Freshwater microbial communities from Crystal Bog, Wisconsin, USA - CBE29Jun09 (SPAdes) (version 2) | ecosystem: Environmental > Aquatic > Freshwater > Lake | place: Crystal Bog... | reverse complement strand
GTCTGCTGGGGCAGTGGCGGAATAAGCAATCACCCAGTTGTTGTAATTCTACACTATTTTACGATTTGTGCAATTATTTTAGTAAAATGGGTATACTTCAAAAAACGAAAGGAACCCAATGAGCTCCTGGCTTATTATAGTGACTGGGCTAATATACGGATACATCGCCTGTGAGCAGGGTATAAAAGGTAACTGGGCTATGGCGGTGGTATATAGCGGATACGCTTTTTCCAACGTAGGTTTATATATTATGGCTACCAAATGAGCTTTACAATCATGCAGCACGACGGCATGAAAGTGATTCAGTGGTTTAGTACTATGGATGAGCTTATTAATAGTATGCTCAATAACCCAAAAGATAGGTACCACAGAAATGACAACAATCATCGGTGACTGGAATAATAAAATACTGGTTGCGGACAGCCAGTTTACAGATAGCGATGCTGGTATTAAATATTTTGAAGACAAGATATTTGCTATAGACGGCGGCTGGCTGGGGGTTGCGGGTAATTACTGCGATGCTGAAAAAGTGCTGGACTACCTAAATAAGAAAAACAAAACGAAGCCAAAACTAAAATCAGACAGCTCTTTTTTAAAACTAACTAAAGAAGGCCTTTTCTCATGCGGGGATGACCTTGAATGGGAAAGAGTTAGAACTTTTATGGCTATCGGTAGCGGGGCTATGGCTGCCGAAGTGTGTATGCGTATGGGGTTACCAGCAGAAGAAGCAGTTAAATGGGCGTGTAATGTAGATGTAAATAGCCACGAGCCAATTAAAACCTACTCCCTAGACGACAAAAATGCCCTATAAAGACCCTATAGTACGCAAAGAAAAGCACGCCGAGTATAGCCGTAAGTACTACGAAAAGAACAAAGAGAAAGTTTTAGCTACCACAACCAAGAACTCCAAGCGGGGTAAAGAAAAGTGGGATCTGTTCAAGGGGAGTCTGCATTGCGCTCGGTGTAATGAGAACCACATAGCCTGTATGGACTTTCACCACATAAACCCAAGCGAAAAAGAGTATGAAGTAAGTGCTCTAATTAGTTCCAAGATGTTTACCAAAGCGTACAAAGAAGTTAAAAAGTGTATCGTGTTATGCGCCAACTGCCACAGAAAACTCCACTACGATGAAAAAACCCCAGCCTTGTGAGCTGGGGTTTTTATTGGGCACATTCAGATTAGAATGAACCGCTTGAGCCCCATGCTCCGAGGGGATCGGACCAACCGAAGCTGTAACGCTCACGAGACTTGTAACGAACGTTACCAGTATCGAAGTCACCGTCCATAGAATTCTGGAGTGGTGTACGCTCAAACATTTTCAGGCCGTTTGGAACGTCGGTCAAAATAAACCATGCGTTTGTATCGGTCAAGAAGTGGTTAACAGCGTAGCCTTCTGGGATTGTGCCATTGTTTTTCAATGCATTGATATCGTTGTTGTTTGTACCAACACGGAGGTTAGTTTCCAACAGACGAGTAGCAACGAACATCAAAGCAGGTGGGATCACCAGTTTGCGTGGCTTAGCAGCGATCAAGAGACCGCGCTCATCAGTCCAGGCAGCGATTTGAATTGTTGCGGCTTCCAAAGAAGTCTCGTTCAAATCAACAGGGGTAGCAGCAGTATTGCTGTTTGTACCACCGTTTACCAATGGATGGGCTGTAGAGAACAATGCAACACCGTCGCCACCAAGGTAGCTAGAGCTGAAACCGTTATTCAATACAGAAGCACCTTTAACTTGCTTGGTGTAAGACATAGCGCGAGCCAATGCTTTGGTGTAACGAGCAGACAAAGAGTCATACAAGTTATCTTCAATCGCTTCTTCAGTGATTGAGAAGCCCAAAGCGATAGTTTCGTGTGAGTAGCGAGCTGTAAAAGCTTCTTGTGCATTATCGTAAGAAATTGCACCGCCTTCGTTCTTAACCGGAGCGGCTGAGAAACCAGACAGTTTTGTCTCTTCTTCAAATGAACGCTCAGAGGCTTCGATCTCATAAATCTCTTTATGCTCTTCGCCATAGCGCTTGTACTCTAAACCGAACAACGCGTTTAGTCCTGGGAGTAACTCTTTTAAGAGCTGTGAACGTGAAATAGCCATGTTATAGCTCCTTTATTAGTTAGATGTACCAGCGGACTGATAGTACTGATGCACGCCAAAGTTCAACTTAACGATGCAATCGGTATATGCGTCACCGGGGTTAGAAGGGAAGTTGCCGCCGAATGTAGAGCTGGAGTTAACCAAATCAACAATCTTAACAGCCAACGCGTTTGTGTTAGCAATAGTAGCTGACAATGCAACAACTGAGTTACCAGAAGTGCTATTACCAGTTGTAGAGCCTGTACCAGCAGTAAAGTTTGCCAAAGCAACTGTTTTGCCGATTGAGCCGTAGCCAACAGAACCCAAAGACTGTACTTGATACAGTTGATCTGGATCTTCAACAACGCGGATGAAAATGTTGGTGTAACCAGCTGTCACAGCGTTTGCAGGTAAATACTCTGCATACAAAGGATAGCCAAGTTGCTGACCAGATAACTGGTAGCGAACGCCAACGCAAACACCAGCAATACCAGCAGAGCTAGTTGTTGGGGTTGCAGCTACAACAGTTGGTTGTCCAGCAACGGACGCGCCTAATTGCACTAAGTCGCCAGTGTAAATTGGCGCAGTGTTGTTAGTAGTCAGTAAATACTCGCGGATTGTGCCGCCAGTGAAGGATTGACCACCAATCAGGCTAACAGGTTTTAGTCCATAAGGACTTGATACTGTAGACATAAAGGTCTCCTAAAAAATTAATTAACGTGTACCACTTCCGAAGCCGCCACCCTTACTTACTGTGCTTTTACGCTCACTATATAAAGGCATACGTGCATCGTTATTACGCATGAAATGGTTATCAACCGAATCCATCTGATTTTGTGCTTGTGACTCGTAGTACTCTTTTTGTGCTGCGAGCTGCTCAGTTAAGATTTTGCACAAGATCAAACCACCGATCTCTACATTTCCGTTTGGATCGCCCACAATCATAAGTTCTGGATGATCCACTGCTTTAACCGGTACCCAACCATCACGAAACTTTTGGGAAACGTTAGTTGGAACCGCTTGTCCTAATACCTCTTTAGCGACCCATCTGAAGCTATAACCAGGTTCTGGAGTAGGATCAGGGAGAGTTGCCGCTGGGCGGTAAACTGGACGGGTTGAAGCTTTTTCGCGATTCTCGAGATCGCGTGAGTTACGAGTATTAGCCATTACGGGCCTCCTGTTTTAAAAATTCCTTAGCATACAATTCACGTGGGATACCTAACTTGTCAGCGAGAGCCGCTTGGGTTGCTGTAAGTTTGATAGTTTTCTTTGCTCCCGTTGAACGGGTAGCAGAAGCCACGACTGTTGCCGGCTTTTTACTAGGTTCACCGGTTCTACGGCTAGCTGGTTCGTCATCCTGAAGCAAATCAGGGAACACAGACTTTAAGCGAGAATCAATTTTCTCGAAGTATTCTTCACTACGCGGATCGAAACCCGTGGCAACCAATTTTTGATGCAGGCCTAATGCAAAAGCCGTCATCTCTTCGTACCCAGGAGAACCGAACCACTGGTTTTTTGCTTGCCAGCGCAAGGTTTTTTCGTCGGGCTTGGGTACATCTGGAGCCGTATGTTGTATTTGTACATCATTTTCTTGAGCTTGTAAAGTACTTGGACGAAAATTTTTTGCTGCTTCAATTTTCATCTTAGCTTCAGTCAGCGCTTCTTGTGCTGCTAGAAGGGCTTCAGAATCGTACTCTTCGGACGCTTTTTTGAACTTATCACGTGCACTATTTAACTCGGCCTCAGCTTTTTCGCGCATCATTTCCTGATAGGAAGTCTCGCCAGACTGAACGTACTGCTTCAGTTTTTTGTTTTCTTCCAAGGCTTGTTGCGCTAAACGAATGGCTTCTTCACGTTCGCGTTGTGCTGCTTCTTTTGCACGGCGCTCGTCATGACGGGCATGGGTAAGCTCTTTAATACGGGATTGAACGCCTTTAGTGTAGCCTTCGATCTCTTCGTCAGAAGGATCTTCAACATTACGGTTTAAGGGCTGGGCCTTGCGGTCTTGTTCAGGGGTATCGTCTTCAACAACGATATCCGCCTCAATAACATCGCCTTCGGCAGTTACATCTAATTCGACATCCGGTTTTTTGTCGAAATCGTCTTGCTCATCCGGAAACTGATACGCCATACTTGCTCCTTATTTTAAGCACCGAAAAAGCGCTCGGTGTGCGCGTTGGATTTCTTGCGATTCCATAAAGCTGGTACAACTTGCAGGTTATTAGCACCACTTGTTCCGCCTTTTGATACCGGAACAATATGATCTACATGCCAAGAAAAGCCAGTAATAGCACTTCGCTTACGCATAAGATCTACCGCTTCAGTAAGAACTAGCCTATCAAGCTCTGCTAAATTTTTTTCAAAACTACGGCGAACGAGCTGATACCTTAGTTTTGCTTGTTTTCTAGCTTCAGAAAGCGGTTTAGCACTTCTACGTTTTTCATATGCTGCCTTACCACCAGCTACTACATAGGCTGCGTCTTCTTTCCGTTTTTGTGCTTTACCTTTTTCAGAAGAGTAATACTTTCGTTTAGCCGCTTTAACCTTTTCGGGGTTTGCTGCTCTCCAAGCTCTAAGATATTCGGTTCTATTACGCACGCGTAATTCCCCTTGGGTCCTCGACTACTGCTTCTACTTGGTCATCGTAGATTACTCGAAACTCTTTTCCATAAATCATGATCCTGGTTCCCGTATAAGGACGAGTAATTACAAAATCGCCCTCTTTACACCAAGCACCTGTTGGAAATTTAGCCTCATCTTTGTATGCCAGATCGCCCATTTTTAAGACAAACAGTACTGGGGAAGTCAACTCCTCAATCTTCTTTGTCTCATCAGCTTTGAGCAAACCGCTGTCGTATTGATCTGCAACCGTTACTAACGAGCACAAAATCCTCCAACCGCGGGGTTCTGGTAACTGCTTTGCCATCTGTGCCTGAACTTCTTCAGGTGTTGGCTCTGCTACTTCATTTACTGCTTCTAGCGAATGCAAACTGCCATCCGGTAATACTAGCCCTTGTGGGGGTAAAGCGATGGTGTCACTCATCGTTGTCTTCTTTCATGTGGTCAGCGAGGTCAAGTAAGTGGCGCTCTGCAAACGCTAGGCCTCGAATCACGCCGCAGAGCTCTTTGTATTGGTCAAAACTTGTGCACTGTCCGTTTGCCAAATCGTCAGTGTAGTTATTCATATCTGTGCGCAACTTATCACGCATTGCGGCTATGAAATCAGCCGTGAGTAGGTCCATCACTTGGTAGTATCTCCTTTAGGTTTTTGCTGCTGGGATAATAAGTCGGTAGCTGTATCTATTCTATGTTCATGAGCTTGCTGCGCTAATTGTGCCAACTGCAAAGCACCGGAAGTTAAAGTTTGACGTTTAGCGTTTTGGTGCTGCTGTTGCTGGTTGATAAAGTTAGTGGCCGTTGTAACGCCCGCTTGAACCTTCTTAGACTGCAGTTCCTGTGCTTTAAGCGCAAGTTCTTGAGCTCTAAACTGTTCATCAGCTTTGTCTTTAGCAACCTTGCGTTGCAACTCACCTTGTTTAACTTGCTGATCAATCAACTCAGCTTGCATTACTGGGTCTTGCGCATTTTGCTGGGCTTGCTGTTGGGCAGCCGTAGCTTGAGATTGAGCCAATACTTGAGGAGCTGCTTCCGCAATCAAACGAGAAAGTTGAACTTCCAAATCTGGTGATAGCTCTTCTTTTGGTGATGGGAGCGAAGCGCCCATTGCGTCTTCAATCTTCTGGCGGTATGCATAACCAACGTGCTCAGCAATATGAGCCTGCATTGCACCCATAATTACTTGAACTTGTGGGTTTTGGCCGATAAGCTGTTGAACAATCGGGTCTTGCATAGCCATCTGGTGGACCTTGATATGAGCTTCGTGATCCTGGAACATAAACGCTTTCATTGGCTTGCCTTTTAGTGCAGCCATATTTTCGCTTACAGGATCTTTCGGTTTTTGGTCATCATCAAGTGGAACTAGCTTGTCAGCATTCTTAATACCAAGCACGTCTAGCATCTGACGGTGTAGTTCTGGTAAGTTGTAAATCTGTGGAGCTGACTGGGCTAACTGAATAACCGCTTGATACTGGACAACACGTTGAGACAGTGTGGCCGCGTTGGGGTCTGATACTGGTAGGATGTCTACGTGTTTGTAGTCAGCCCGCTTAACCTGCATGTCGCCATGCTCTGGCTCATAGTTGTACTCGTCGTCTGTGTAGTCACGGATAATACCCGCAAGCAATTTAAGTTCTTGACGCAGTGCGTAGTGTACGCGAGCCTGAACAGCTGACATAACCTTGAGAGTACGCTCCAAGATAGCCAAAGTAGTACCAACAGGGGCGTTAGCCGACATGTCAGAGACCTGCATATCAGAAGTAGCCGCGAAGCGACGACCTTCTTCAATAATCTTATCCATCAAACCAGCTAAAACAGCAGATGGTTCTTTGTACGGCAATGGCAGAATGTTATCGCGAATTGTTCCTGAACCAACATCTACGTCACGGAATTCACCTGGAGCAATCGGAGTGTCATCTCCTTTAATACGTAACCCGCGAGACTTTAAGCCACCCGGCAGATTCGATAAGGTCCCTGCGTCAACGAGTTGGCGCAAGATGGAAGTGGCAGATTTAGCAAACCCACCAACAAGATGGAACAAACCGAAACCATAGGCGCCGTAACCAGGAATATACTGATAATGAACAAAGTGCTGTCTCTTAAGCCGTAGCGGATCTTCTTCTTTCCAGTTTCTACGAATCGACAAAATCTGGTTTGTGCCGCGTACCATAGTGACAACATATGGGAGCGCAATGCCTGTTTCTTCTCCATCTTCGTCCTTATCTTCAAAACCTGGCAAATTTAAATCAACGTGTGCTTCGTATAACTCAAAGCGGTCGTCGTAAGTAGCTGTAAAGCCGGTCTCTTTATCTTTCTTTTCTTGAATCTCAGTGCGGAACTTCTGTGGCTCACCAAGCTCAACGTCCATGTAAAACCCAGCGCGTTGTAACTTAATGATGTCCTGTTTTGTTTTACGCATACGATGCGTAACACGGTGGCATGAAGCAATCTCACTCGCGCCGTAAGGCAACATAATATCTTCGGCTGGAATAAAAATTGAAATCTGACGGCCGATGCTTGGGTCATAGTACACTTTTTTAAACGCAGAACCAGCAGATGGCAAGTTCCACAACATGCGCTCATGCTCATTTCTGAACTCAGGCATTTTTTCTGTTAACTGGTAATTCATGTCAGCTTCGACACGCTGGGCCGCTTCCATTTTTTCGCGGGTCTCTTTACCAATAATCTGAGTACGCACTGGCCCCTTAGCAGGGAAAGTCTCCATAATTGTTTCTGACTGGAAACGTACAACAGCTTCTGTAATCATTGGGTGGAATACACCACAAGCACCATCCCATGGTTCTACGCGCTCTTCAAATTTCAAACCAAGCAGGGTAATACCGTCCTTATACATCTGCTCCCAGTCTTTTCTGGAAGTTAAGTCGTTATCAATATCTTCTGTTAGTTCAGACGCAAGGGACTCTAGTGCGCCGCCATCAAGCTCTTCCGCTAAGTTAGCGTTAAACTCTTCGCTACCATCAACTTCACCCATCTTCTCGATGTCAAGCTCAAAACCATCACCAGCGATATGAACCGCTTCTGGATCTTCAATTTCAATTTCAATATCTGGCTCGTTCTGAGTCAGCGTTTCTAGGCCTTGCGGCGCTTGGTATAAACCTTTATCTACTGGCATGTCATTTCCCTATCTATGTTTCTTGCATGATTTCTTTCAACTCTGCTTACGCAATGTGTTTCTAACTGAGCACGAGTTAACCCAAATTCGTTGCGTTCTAGCCACGCATTAACCCGTTCAGCGGTATGCTCTGCATGTTTTGAGTCGCGTTGTTGCTCGATTTTAACCTGACGCCAAATAGCGCGTGACATTTTTTTGACTTTCCACCAGGTTTTTAGCCATTTAATCATCAGTAGTACGCCGCCTTCCGTCTGTATTTGTACTGCAGGTCGTCTTTCTCGTCGGAGTCTAAACTAATAAACCCGCCCTGGCGGTAGCGCATAAGCGCTTGGGTTGTCGTATCCACATAGTCATCATGCTCGCCAACCGGGAACGCCGCCAATTCTTCTATTACGTCGCGGGCCCACCGCCTATCTGGAGCCCAGACTTTACCGCTGGAAAATAAATCAGATACCGCATTTAATCGAACCATCTTGTCATTACCGCGCGACGGGTTTGTCTCTTGGACTGGTATGCCCATCATCCTAAGTTCTTGAATTAGCGGGGCTCCCGAAGCTTTTTTCTCCACAATGAACGCATCTGGTTGCCATTCTTTGTAATGCTTTAGCGCGGTAGCTTTTAGTTCTGGGAACGCCATCCGGTCTTTAAATGCGTCGAGCAGTATTAGGTTTGGGCTATTCCCATCTTCCTCGTTATACCAAACTCCCCATGTTGTGCATGCGGAGTAGTCAGATGTTGTCTTTGTTTCAAACGCTGTATCCCAAGACTGAATTATGTACTCTACCTGAGGTGGCTCGTCTTTTTCCCACATCATCCAGTCTTTTCGACCAATGATAGCGCTCATGTCGCTGGTGGGGTTCTGCATGTACTGGGCGTTCCAGTAACGGGGATCTAGTACTGCTTTTGTAGCTTTAAGCGTTTCAAGCGGCCACTGTTCTGGCCACAAGGACTTTTCTTGTTCGGTATCCTCGTTAAGGATCGCTGGTAGTTCCACAATTTCCCATGGGGTAGTGTGGGGGTTTTTTATGTTGTAGTCGATTATTCGACCTGTTAGGTCTAGCAGACTCCAGCGAGTCATGATCACAATGATCGCACCTCCTGGCATTAACCGTTGCAGCGGACCAGTTTGAAACCAACTCCAAGCAGTATCAAACGCTAGCCTGGAGTTCGCTTTCATGTCCTGTTCAGAATGAGGGTCGTCAATAACAAACAGATCAGCGCCTCGTCCTGCCAAGGCGCCCCCCACACCAGCAGCATAATACTGGCCACCAGCACTTGTACTCCACTTACCCGCAGCTTTTTGGTCGTCGGCGACGACTGTTCCTGGGAACACTGCCTTGTATTCATCCGAATCAATTAAATTCCTCACTCTCCGTCCAAAGTCTTCCGAGAGGCCCGCGGTATGCGTGGCCATAATGATTTTCTTCTCGGGGTACTGACCTAGAAAGTATGCCGGAAACAGATAGGACGAAAACTCGGACTTGCCCATACGTGGTGCAATATTAATAATGACCCGTTTCTTCTTGCCCTCGACCACATCTTGGAAGATTTTAGCTAATTTGCGGTGCTGGGGCCCTATCTTAAAGCCTGGGTACACTGCTTTTGCAAACTCTAGGGGTTGATTCTGTGCACGATTGAGGTGCGTGCGATGTTCTTGTTCTTCTAAATCTGCTAAAAACGCTAACTTTTCTTCCGTGCTCATGTCTTTTAGCGCTAGTTGCGCAGCAAGAGCCTCTTCTGGGGTTAGAAAGTCTAGTTTCATTCGTCGTCGCGCTTGTATTCAGGCGCTGTAGTTTTTGTTTCCACGATCTCATCAACTTCTACCACGTCAACCTTGCCCATATAGCGGCTTAACTTCTCGCGGATTCGTTTTTCCAGCTCTTCGTCGGAAACTTCAGCACTTTTAACCTCAACTCGGTCTGTAAACAAGGCAACCTCAGTTACTTTACCCAGCAACTCCAGCGCTTTTAATCTGATGCGTGCATCCGGATGCTCAGTTTCTTTTACGATTTTGGCCACACTCATTGAGCGCAACTCGTTAGCCTGCTTTACAAACTCCCACTGATAGCCGCTGACCATAGCCACGGCACTTACGATTTCTTCTGGGACCTGTAGATTGAGTAGTTGGTTCTTTGCGTCTGGGGAATTTGTAGCTAGGGCCGCGAATGCGTTGGCCACTTGTTGTTCTTGCGCGTTAGAGAGGATTTGTGCTTCTTCTTCCTCGTCGGCAAACTGGTTTAACCACTCGGCTGTTTGTTTTTGGGCGCCAAGGGTTTGGGGGGCAGTTAAGTCTTCTAATGGGGCAAAGTCTCCCGCACCCGGAGTAATCTCTGGGGTGAAGTCAGCAAAGTCGGCTGAAACTAAATGCTCTAAAAGCAAACTAACTACCTCCTTGGTTGCGCTGGGGTGAGCGAATGTTGGCAGTATACAACAGTTTTATTTTTAGTGTATACTTCTTTTGCGTGTAGCTTTTCCTCCTTCGTTTGGGCTATACGTGAAACTCCTTTGATGTGATGGTTTGGCCCCCGGACTTAAAACGCCCGGGGGTTTTTTTTTTACTTGGTTAGTTGCTTGAGGCTAGAGATCACGGCGTTGATCCAGAACTCGTTTACCTGCTTTACTTGCTCAGTTACTTCTTGGGCTTTGGCGTAGGCTTTGTCCCACTCTTTATAAAAATCAAACATGGTGTTTCCTTTCTAGGTTGTTTCCCATACTGTACGTTTCTGGGATTTTGTGTAGTATACGATACATTTTGTTGCAGTGCAACATTTGTCTGGGGATTTTTTGTAAAGTTTTGGCGCGGGATTGTAAAGTTAAACTGAAGGGGTTGTAAAGTTAAACTGCTGGGATTGTAAAGTTTTGTAGGTTCCTTTTTGGAACCTTTAGGTACTTATTGCCGATTTTAGTTTTACTGGGAAACTGGGGATGTGTACATTTTTTGCGGTTTTTTATACATGTTTTTCTGTTATGTACACTTTTTGCGGTTTTTTATACATATAGGATTGGTTTAGGTGTGCTATGTGGTTCCTACACCACAGATTTTTGTTAACCGGCTAGCGAAAAAGACTTATTAAAGAGTCCTTAACTACCTTAAAGCCTTATTAATGAGTCTTTTAATACCTATGGGTATCAATTGGGCGCTGGGTTTTACACCTATAGGTATCATTTTGTGGGGCGCGATGTCACATGTTTGGTCAAATATTAGACATGTAACCCCTTGATTTTTATAGAAAATTTTACAACTTTTGACATTTTTTAGCTGTGCGGCTAAGGAACAATGATCTAGTGACCATGTCACCACTCCCACCAAACGGCTGGATACCCCCCTAGTGGGGTCGCCATATAGCCATGACGAAGGGGGGAATTGACCCTAGACCTATACTGTTTACATGGACAGATTGCTGTCCAATCGTTGCCTAGCCGATTAGCTAGGTTCTTTTATAGGAGCATTACATCATGGCAACAATAGTTAAAGGCACATACCTCAACGCTAAAACAAACGAGGCAATCACATATGACCAGTTCGCTTTTGGTATCGGACAGCAAGACCGCTTGACACTTGACGAGTCAATCATATGGCATAAGCAATACCTAACCGAAAGCCCTGAAGCTCGCAAGGAATGGTTGCACGAGTGGCAACACCAATACCTCATGGGCAATCTAGGTGTATCAAGTAAGGAAGCGGACAGAATTCTGTCCCTTCCACGAGATAAGCGAACAAGCGAGCAACAGAAAGCCTACAAGCGAGCCAATTCGAAGTTCTCGTATCACATTGTCAGACCTGAAGATATGCCAAAAGCCTTTAAGCAAACCAAAGTATCTCTTGACAAGGTTATCGAGTTGTTTGAGCAGTTGAGTAAAGCCGAGCAAGCCAAGTTCATGCGTATCGTCAAGTAAGCGTGGCTTCTACGCAGTTTAATTTAATGTCAAACCACAGGAGTAATCATGCATTTAACCAAAGCACAGCAGTTAGCCATGCGCCAAATGGTCAGGGAACAACGGGACAGGATTCTGTCCGACACCAAGTCCAAGCCTGACCGCCACAAGCCCATAACAATGGGCGAAGTGTTTATGACCTTTAACCTTAACTCATACAAACAGGGGAAATACGAATGAGTAAGATGAAAGACCTAGTGATGGACATAATCCATTTGTATCGAGAGGGCTACACAATCCTAGCCATATCCCGTGAGCTCAAGCTCAGTATGAAAGAAGTAAACGAAGTAGTCTGTAATTACATAACCCCAACCAACTAAGGAGCATGACATGAAATCAATCCAATTACACCCAAACACCACATACCTCCAACTCATGGTATCAGGCAAAGCCACAGGCAATCGTTCTAATGTATGGGTCGTAGTCCGCAAGCGGAACGGTGAAGTAGGCGAGATTAAGTTCAAAGGCAATAAGCCCCACGACTTCACCTCTTTAGCAAGGGCTACGCAAGCCTATCGTAAGCTCGTTAAACAAGACGGGCAAGATAGTGGCTGGTGCATCATTACCTCAGATGAGTTAGCTCGTTCTAGCTTCGTTTGGCTTTGATTAGAGGTATGTTTGGGACAGGTTTCTGTCCCGTTTATCTAGGATATGCACGCTTATTGTGCATATGGTAATTGTCTAGTTTATTTAGCATGTGGACACTACCTTGACGCCCGCAACCCTTTATCCTATGTGCGTCTACCACATTCCCAACACACCTATATATATAAATACTAAATTCTAAATATATATATATAAGGGTAAATAAGTGGACTCTTTCTTTTGTGTCTTACTTTCTTAGTCCTTAAATTGCTGGAATTGCGTAGACATGTGTGATGGAAGTGGGACAACCCTGTATACTATAAGGCTCAAACACCTGACAACTACTGTGGACAACATAGGTCTGCCAAGTGGACATTAGTATACTTTTATGGCTAAACGGGACAGAAACCTGTCCGAACATTGGAGAATCGTATGAAAAAACTAACCAAACACGAACAACTCACCTGCAAAAAATGCGGGGAAACTAAGGAGCGAAATGAATTTAAAAGACGCATGACTGCCGAAGAATACAGCAAAGCCCTAAATAGGAGAGTAGAAACAGGAACTACGGTCATCAGCTCTCTGTGCAAAAACTGCCAGCCAAAACGCAAGCCGAGGGCAAAGCTCACCCTCAAGCAACTACGCAACAAGATCACAAACAAACGCATAAACGAGAAGCTGGGGGAAGCCCTGATAGAGGAGAAACGCCAAGCAATCAACAAAACAAGATCCCGCCACATGAAAGAGAGGTGGCAAAAAGAGAAAGGCAAGGAGCGAGCCGAACTCAAGGCAAGCCTAGATAAAGAAGTAAACCGAGCCAAGAGCACCTACTCAGCATACAAAAGACGGACAGAAACCTGCCCCATCAAGCAAACAAGACAGACCAAGTGGAACAGCGAACAAGAAAGACAAGATTTAATACAACAGCGCCTTGCCCACTTGGCGGTTTTGCAAGAGCAATATAGATTTACCCAACAAAAACGAAAGGAGAAGTTATACGAATACGACCAACGCAACAACAAGTAAACAACCACTAACAAACGAAAGGAAAGCATATGAGCACTACAAGCTCAGGGGTAAAAATCCCCAACGCATACCGAAGGCTACACCCACTTGACCCTGCCCAAGCAGTAAACAAGGAAGACTTGCGACCTGCAGGGGTAGAGATGAGCACCACTATCAAATACATACTACGCAACGGCGATCAAGGTCAAAGTTTAGGTAGGCGTATGTGGTGGGGTGATAGACCGCACGAAGACGGAACAATCGTGGCGTATAAGATTATCAAGCTGGAGAAAGGGTGGATTGATTGGGGTAATAGGTTTGATGCAGGAGAGAACCTCGACACCCAAGGCGGTATACCCACGGGGCTAAGCCCGACAGCCCTCACTCAAGTATGGCTACGCGACTACAACGAACCACAACCCGACCACAGGCACGCATCATCTTGGGACTGGAATGTATCGGGTGAGGCTGGTGGCGACATCATGAAGTATCGGATTATTCGTAGGTAAACAAAAGGAGGCAGTATGAATTACAACAGGTTTGAGTTGTATAGCCGTATAGCTTTATTGCTTTGCAGTATTTTTATAGTAGCTCAAGTAGTTCGTTATCTAGTAGTTCTGTTGTTTAGGGGGTAGGGTATGACAACAAGGCTATCAAATGAGGGGGTTATTTATTACACCACCCCCGAAAATCCAGTCACATGGACAACCATACCAAACCCTTTAACCACATCAACCGCAGTAGACACATACACTTACGCAACATCAACCATCACAGGAGCATATCAAACCATGCCAACACCAACATACACATCAGCACAAATCAACGCAGTAGAAACACAATACAACCGAGCAAGAGATTCACAAAAGCCTCTGCTCACCGAGTTCTTACGATACAAGCTAGAGCATGTGCGCCGTCCAGAGTTATGGACAAGGTCTGAGTATCTATCCATCGCCAAGGGGCAACTCAAGCGCAATATGGAGAGAAACATTCGATCGTATCGCATTTATATCGGTGGCTCTGAGAAACGCCACTACGAGAGTCTTATGAACCAGCGCCGTCACTTCTACGAGATCGGCAAGATGATAGCCGACTGCTTCCGCACTCAAGACGACAGCGAGCTAGTTAGTATCCTCAACGACAACACCACTATCAGGGACAAACTAGGTGCTGGTGAGTGGTGCGAGATACTCAATGATGTCGACAAATTCCCCAACGCACCCGACTATAACTACTGTTCTGACTGCGACTACATCGAGTGCGAGGACGATGGCACATGGGTATACAACGGCGATCGCTGGATTTGCTCAGATTGTCGTGACAATAACTATCGCTGGTCTGACTACCATGACTGCGTGGTGCACGAGGATGACGATGAGCCTGATCAAGATGATGACGATGAGGATGAAGAAGATGTCGGTCCGATCGGTAGCTATCACAGTAGTAAGTCCAAGCTAGGGTTCATCCCAACCAAATACTCTCTTAGAAAAACCCCTGTGTATATGGGCTTAGAGCTAGAGATGGAGATGTCTGACGGCGATGCCTCACGGCGTGAGCGTGCTGAGCACTTACTACAATCGGTCAAGGAATACAAAGACGATGCGACAGGCAAGCACTATACCTATGCACTGCTCGAGCAAGACGGCTCACTTAATCACGGCTTCGAGATGGTCACAGGCTATACGGGTCTTGATGTTCATGCCAAGCAGTTATCGTTCTTCAAGAAACCATTTGAGGGCATGAAGTCGCACGATACCAAGACTTGCGGTCTTCATGTGCATATCTGTAAGAAGGGTATGTCTATGTTCCATGCCGCTAAGTTAATCTTGTTCATGCACGACAGCCGTAATCAACGCCTGTTCAAAGCTATCGCACGCCGTGACTCTAGTAGATATAGCCAAGTCAAGAACAAGACGGCTGACTATTCATGGGTCAAGCACGCTAAGTCAGACGGTATGCGTAGGCTCAACGAGGATCGCTATGAGTCAGTCAACTTCCAACCCGAACGCACAGTCGAGTTCCGCCTGTTCAAGGGCACGCTACGCTACGAGACCATCATGGCTTGCTTGGAGTTTACATATGCCTCATGGTTCTTTACTCGTGACACAGGGCAACAAGACTTAACCTCCGAGAACTTTATCAAGTTTATCTGCCAACCCGACCAACGCAAGGACACCATCTATCTACGGTCATTCTTGCGGTCTAAGGGCTTCATGCTAGATAAACAAGCGGTGGTCAAGCCCAACCCACGCATTGAGCAAACCAAGCAACTTCACACAACCGAAGCCTAAGCGGACAGAAACCTGTCCCAAGTAATACAAACAAAACAATCTAAATAAAGGAAATCATATGTGTTTATTAGTCGTTCAACCAGCAACAGCCCCTTCATTAACTCAAGCATGGCTCGAGGATTTCTATGCGTCTAACTCTGACGGCGTTGGTATTATGCGTAGCGTAGAAGGGGAACTCCTGATAGAAAAAATATTACCCAAAAACGCACAGGAGTTTGTAGATTTCTATCGCAACCATATTGACGGACATGACTGCGCGTTCCACTTGCGTATGAAAACCCACGGCAATATCGACATGGAGAATTGCCACCCGTATGAGGTGTTCAACAAAGCCGAGCACGGTGTAGATGTATGGCTCATGCACAACGGCATCTTGTCCACAGGTAATGCGGGCGACACAACCAAGTCAGATACATGGCACTACATCCGTGACTACTTGCGCCCTATGCTTGCCAACAACATTGACTTTATATTTACCGATGCGTTTGCTGACATCATTGGCGATCATATCGGCGGGTCTAATAAGTTCGTGCTCATGGATAGCAATGGTCGCACTCAGACTGTCAATCAAGACGCTGGTGTATTTTGGGGCGGTCGTTGGTTATCTAATACTTATGCATGGTCTAGTCCGCTCAATGCATCTAAGACTTTCAAAGACGACCACGACTTAGCCATTGACGAGATCGAGGCAGCACCATACAAGCCATCGTATAAGTCTGCCAATAGTAGCTACAAGAAATGGTCTACGGGTTATATGACTGGCTACGAGGCATACGATGACGAAGACTATTGGGAGAAGTATGACAGCAAGACTGGCACATGGGGTAAGCAAGCCCAGCAGTATGATCGCCCTGTGTATGTGCCCCCTGTCGGTGGCTTAGGTGATGACGATAGCGACTTCGTTGACGCAGAGTATTCAGTTGTTGGCGAAGATGGCGTTGCTCGCACCGAGGTGTATGGCGTATCAGCTCAAGAGGCTGACGATGTAATGGAGGACTTGTTGTTAGAGATCGAGGCGCAGTTCGAGATCCAGCATATCAGCCGTGTGTCTGCGTATGAGTTCGTTGAGAAGTTCGGTATCGACAACTTCATGGAGGTGTCTTACATGGCGCTAGATGACATGATTGATAGCGGTTGGTATGAGCGTATCATCACAGACTTTGCGTTAGCACGCGAGGCATTCCCTTGGCTTGAGCGCACCAAGCCTGAGCGTTTAGCAATTAACTAAGGAGGTAGTATGGCTGTATTTTATGTAATAACTGCGGCAACTCGTTTTGAATTTAAGCGGGTTGTTGCTGACACAAAAGAACGAGCAGAGAAAATTTCATACGAATCGCCTGATGGTTGGAAGTTTGCATATCAAAGCGACAACTACGAACACTACGCTACATACACAAAGAAAGAAGCACTAGAAGGAGGGTGGTTAGATGAAGAAGTATCATGAAGAACACATCAAGGTCGAAAGACCTCACCTAAACATAGGTAGTGCAACCCAACGCATATATAAATTCCCTAATAACTATGGGGCTAGTATTGTGTGGGGTGGGGACTTAACATTCATGCGTGACAACGCACATGCCCCTTATGAGCTAGCTGTCATTAGATTTATAGATGATGATGAATACTACTTAGACTATTCAACTGGGCTAACTACCGATGTATTCAGGTATCAAAACGAAGAGCAGATACGGGATCTGCTTAAGCAAATTAAAAACTTAGAAGAGGTGGCATATGGAATTGAGTGAATTGTTTTTATTGGCATGGGCTTGCGTGGCTACAATTGCGGCGGGCTATTTTCATACTAACTTACGCAAGGCTATGAAAGGAGGAGTAATACTTTGCATGATCATTGAGTCTGTTGCAAAGGGCGAAGCTGAATTAAAGTTACACCCCGATGGGCGTATGTCTGTTGATATGGGTGATCACGAAGTTACATTAAGGGAGCACAAATAGTATGACAAACACATCAAGGGTAGCCATAGCCCCATACAAGCGGGGCAGTAGAAGTGCAAGGTTACTGCGTGATGCACTAACGCAAGAGCTGGGTCGCAATGTTTTATTCATTCAGCCTGAGCGGGTAGCCTTGTGCAAGCCTAGTCGTATCGTTATTAACTGGGGTAGTAGTGGCGTGGACTATGAGGGGGGCTGTCGTATTCTCAATCATCCAACTGCTGTATCTAAAGCGGCTAACAAATGGACTACTCTAACGGGCTTAGCGTTTAACAATGTGCCGTGCCCTGTATTCACAGGCAGTATAGATGTAGCAAAAGAATGGATAGACAACGGGCACAAGGTTATGTGTCGCACCCTTCTGTCTGCTCACTCAGGTCAGGGTATTGTTGTAGCCAAGCAACACGATCAGTTAGTAGACGCCCCGTTGTATACCAAATACATACGCAAACAAAAGGAGTTTAGAGTCCATGTATTTAATAGTAAAATTATTGACATACAAGAAAAGCGTAGGAGTTCTAGTGTTGCTGACCACCACCCTTATATTCGAAACCATGCAAACGGGTATGTCTTTTGTCGGGGTGATATCGAAGAACCTCATGATCTTAGGGGCGTGGCTACATCTGCCGTTAGTGCATTAGGTCTAGACTTCGGTGCAGTAGATGTTATATGGAGTGAAGGGTTAGATAGATGTTTTGTTTTGGAAGTTAATACCGCGTGCGGTCTAGAGGGTTCGACTGTGCATAAATATGTTCAAGCAATTAAGGAGGTTGTATGAGCGAACAAGAAAAAGTAATACCCAAAACCTACGATGAGTATATGGCTAGCGGTTTAGTCAGCAAAGAGTGGGAGGCTGGCTTTATCGCTGGCAAGGTGCATGAAGTTAAACGGGCATTGGCTATGGTAGACATGGCTATGTCAATTAAAGAATCATTGGATAAAAGGGAGGAAGTATGAAGGAGTTTTTTAAAGTAGCATTTAGTAGTGCGGTTGGGCTAGTAGCTTTTGTATCGTTAATCTGCGGCTTGTCTTATTTAGGCTGGGCTTCATACGATTACTTTGCACCTAAGTATCGAGCAACAGAGAACAAGGTGTTTAAAGAGTCAGAGCAATACAACGATGGTATGATTCGTGACCTAGAAAATTTGCAGATGGAGTATATGAACGCAGATGCCGACCACAAGTTAGCATTACGCGCAATCATATTGCATCGCTTTAGTGTTTATGACGAGAACCGTTTGCCTTATAACCTACGCAGTTTTTACAATCAACTCAAACAAGGAAAATAAAATGAAAAAGATTTTTCTATTATTGGCAGTAGCAAGTGTATTGACTGCATGTGGTCCTCAGACTGCATCACAAACAGCGGCTCAAATCGAACGACAAAAGCAAGGAGAAATGAGCCTACAAGCAATAACTCAGGTAGGTATGCCAGCCATTGTGAACTTTGCTGAGAAGCGCATGATGAAAGACATCCTTGAAATTCGTGACCAAGATGTAGCCACAACAACTTATATTGTAGGCATGAATGGTGATCTTCATAAGCTATGTAACTCAGTAGGATATGGCTTACCTTACGCGACTCAATACACCAACCCACAAATGCCACAGCGTACAACCGATGGCGGGAGCATTTATGTATTGCCACAGGCTGACCCTAATGGTTTGTATTCCCCAGCATCTGCTGATGGAACATGGGTGCAGTGCGTAGACCCTAAGAGTGGTAAGCCAAAAGTAATTTATGTAGAGCCTCGAGTTATTGTCTCCCCAATCCCACTAGGAAACTAATATGACAACATTCACAACAGAAGACAGAATCAACACGCAACAACCAGCACAAAACAAACTAATATCGTCGCAAGACGATAGGGTAATACAAGGGGCAACGGGTGCACAGTATCAGTTTATGGACACCAGCCCGCAAGCACAAGAAGTAACCCAAATCATTAACGGGGTGTGCTCCCAACTACAAGCTTTATCTACGGTCATCAATAAAATGAGAGCCGAACTGACTACGCTAAAACAATTGGCTGACGCATCAATTATGGCAAGCCGACCACCAACCCTACGCAAAAACGGAGAAGACGACTGTGGAAAATAGATTAAGCCCACGCAGTAAAAAGAACAAGATCAATGAAGCCAATCAAAACTCTTTGTTTACAACCATACCTCAAGCAGAAACATTGGAGGAGAAACGCGCCTTGGTATTAGAAGGTAACCCGCACCACTACTCATTTGGTGAAATACGCAGAGCGTGGAAGCCTTGGTTAACTTATGAAGAGAACATGGCAAAGGAGTATTTAGGATGAACAATGAACCAGTAGCAATACGATATGACTTTGATGGTTACGGTTATCAATATATGGACTCAGGAAGTGGTAGTGATTGGCAGACCAGAGTTGAAGGTGAATTTCTCTACACCCATCCAGCAAAGACACTAACAGATGAGGAATGGAATAAAGCATTTGATTTTTATTGTGAAACTGATGAAGGTGTATTGAAGTTTGACCTTGAATTGCGTGATGAGTGGAAAAAAGAACAGTTAATACGCTGGAAAGAAGCAATAAGAAAGGCACAAGAGAAATGAACACAAAACAAGTAGTAGAGGAACTAACTAAGAAATTAAATAAACAATTAGCAAAAATGCCTGACGATAAAGCAAGACAAAGGGCATTAGATGAGTTAAGCAACCGAATGTTTTGCGGAAAGGTAAGGAAAAAAGATGAACGCAAATGAACTAGCCAATTTATTAGAAGTTGACAGTTGGTATAAGCTGGTAACTAGGGAAGAAATAGCCATCATGCTACGCCAGCAACAAGCTGAAATAGAGGCGTTGAAAAACGGTTTTAATACAACTTGGGCCGGAACTAATAATTCTGAAATGGCAGAAGTAAGAGCAATGGCTAATAGATGTATTTTAAAGATACAAGAATTAGAGTTTGAGCAAGAAGGATTTGAGAATTTGGTTGAAATGCTAGAGTCAGAAAAAGAAGAGCTTGTAGAAAAAACACGCCAGCAACAAGCTGAAATAGAGGCGTTGAAACAACAGGTGGCATTTTTAGAGGACTGGCGTGATACATGGTCACCTACTATTAAGCAGTTTATGAATATTAATGTAAAGGCACAAGAGAATGGCTGATATAACAATGTGCCGTGATGAAACTTGCAAGAAGCGTGAAAGGTGCTATCGCTTTACTGCTAGAGCAACACCCGAGTACCAATCTTACTTTGTGGATAGTCCACGCCAAGGTAAAGAATGTAAATACTTTAGCGATAACGAAGATAAAACTAAACGATTAAGAAAGAACTGCGAATGAACAAACAAAGGATCAACGAGCTCGGCTCGGAAATAAAAAGGGTGCAAGTTGAAATAACGGAAAAGGCAATGAAAGGTAGAGACTACTCCGAAGAACAAACCCAATTCAACTCAAGCCTGCTCCAACTAATCAACCTATCTCTAGACTCAGACGACACCATGGAAAAACTGTTTAAGCTACTCGAAAGGAAGTAGCGTAAAAACAACATAAGAAAGTTAAGTAAAAAACTGTAGTAAAATAATAACGGCAACTAACAAACAAGGAGTTTATATGCCAGATATGCAAACTGAAGTAAAGAAAGTCTTAACCAAATGGACAACACCAGAGCTAAGACTAGAAGAAAAAACTGTTATTACAGAAAAAGAAAAATCATTTAGTGAACAAGTCTACGACTTTATTAAGACCAATCCAAAATGCTCTATGCCTAGTATCCGTAAGGCTTTTAACATCACCAACAAAGACGACGCATCTATTGCCTCAACACTCAAGACCTTATACGACCGCAAGCTAATTGGGCGTGTAGCAATCGACAATCCTGAGTTTAAAGGCTACGGTAGACGGGTTATCTTCGTGTATTGGGCGGTTGCTAACACCTACGAGCTACAAATCAAAGGCTTGTATAGCAAGAAGAAAAAGAATGTGAACATCGTTGCTAAGAAACAGCAGAGTATAGCTAAAGGCGTGCCTGAAACAAACGGACATATCACTCGGCAAACACCTGCGGCACCCGCTACTCATACTAGCAAGACCAAGTTCAATGCTGAGGAGTTCGTTAGTAGCCTAAACATCTATGACGCTCGCCATGTGTATCAGCTACTTGATATTGTGTTTGGTAAGCAAGGGAAGTAATGAGCATATTTGACGCACAGTATATCCGTGATAGTGCTGGGCTAAGTTGGGGGGAAGACTATGTGCTGGGCTTGATTGACAGCACTTCCCCAACTATTTACAGTCGCATTGCCGCCTTGGTTAATAAACAAAAGGCGGTTACTTCAGCATCCGCCAACAAGTATCTTAAGTCTTTGGTTGAAAAAGGTTTGGTTTTAAGAACAGCAGACAAGAAAGACATGCGCTTAATCCATTACACTCTTACAGCAAAAGGAGAAAAAATGATAAAGGAATTAAAAAATGCAGTTAAGTGAACTTGAGATGCTCAAGATAATGAAAGAGAATGCGGCACTATGTAACCTTGAAGCTGAGGTTATCGTTGCATTAAAAGCCTATTATTACAACGAGCAGGAGATTCTACAAAACCAGCTCAACCATATAGCCATTTGTCTACAACGCATAGATGAAGTAAGGAAACGCAATGCGGAATTACAATGACACCCGAAGCCAAAGTAAAGAAGAAAGTTGTCAATGTTCTTAAGAATTTTGGGGCGTATTATTTCTACCCTGTTACTGGAGGCTTTGGGCGTAGTGGTGTACCTGATATTGTGGGCTGTTACCTTGGTCAGTTTATTGCTATCGAATGTAAAGCGGGTAATAACAAACCAACTCCTTTACAAGAAGCACAAATGGCGCAAATAAGAACGGCTAAAGGTCGCACGCTTGTAGTAAACGAAGACAACATATACGATGTCACCGACGCTCTACTAGAAATAAAGGCTCTCTATGGATCAGAATGAAACATTTAAAGCAGTAGAAAGTATTTTAAAAGACTGCATGGATGAAGAGTCTAATGCCTGTGCTATTGTGGTTGGCTATGACTACGAGACGCAGATGGTTAGGATTTATGGAATTAACATTGAAGAATGGGAAGTCCCTGATCTGTTACACGATGCGGCAGTAACTACTGGCTATTATGTTGACCAACATATGGCAAACCGAACTCTTAATTAAGGACAGCTATGGATACTGGGATGACGCTAGAAGAAATTGCAATTGCATTGGGTGTAACTAGAGAACGAGTAAGGCAAATCGAAAAGAAAGCTTTATATAAAATACAAAAGGAACTGCGTAATCGAGGTATCACAAAGTACTCTGACATAAGCATTGAACAAGTAGTATCAGAAGTAGTACGAAGCGGGTCACGACCCAAAGAATAACCAAAGGAGGATGTATGAGTAATAACCACAAAAAAGTAATCGAAGAAAACAAATCAGACCCGATTAAATGGGCACAACCACGAACACCTAACCCACATACTGTATACAAACCAACGGCACACCCGCGCGAACGCGATTTAGAAACCTATCGAAATACCCCAAGCTTGGTAACTGAAGGTCGTGTATGAGAGTTCCATACGATACAGGCAAAGTTAAAATCGGCAGTAACTACAACCCTGACTTGCGCCCAGCAATTGATGGTGATATGGAGCTATTACAAACGGCATTCATAGGGGACATACCAGCCATTAAACGCCAGCGAGCGGCATGGGCTATTTATATTAGTACGGTCATCTTAATCGTATTCGGCGTATTTTTATTTAACTAAGGAAACAAATGTCAAGCAAACCATTCGACCGCATACTGGTCGTGGATTTTGAAACAAGATGGGACAGGGCTAATTACACCCTTTCCAAAATGACTACGGAGGAATACATACGCGATGATAGATTTAAAGCGTTTGGTATTGGCTGGAAAGAATACGGTGGCGAACAGATGCATTGGGTCACTCACGATAATCTGCCTTCATGGGTGGATGACATTGATTGGAGTAGGACGGCGGTGCTTGCGCACAATGCCCAGTTTGATGTGGCGATTCTGTCGTGGATTTATGGGGCGCGTCCTGCTTTTATTTTTGACTCTCTATCTATGGCTCGCGCTCTTAGGGGCGTCGAAGTCGGGAACAGCCTCGCAAAGCTTGCAGAATACTACGAGCTCCCACCAAAAGGCAACGCAGTCTACTCTACCGACGGCTTGGAAGAGCTACCGCTAAACATAGAAGAAGAGCTTGCGGAATACTGTCTTCATGATGTTTACTTATGTGAAGCGGTATTTGATTGTTTGAACGAAGAACTAGAAGGGGGATTCCCAAAGGGTGAGCTAAAGCTTATTGACCTCACACTAAAGATGTTCATCAACCCTGTTCTTGAACTTGATAAGGAAATGTTAGATGAAGCCATTGCTGATGAGCGTGCCAAGCGCGAAGCGATCCTTGAAAAAGTTAACGTTGATGAAACGGCGTTGGCTAGTAACGATCAGTTTGCTGAAGTGCTTATATCATTGGGGGTATCCCCACCAAGAAAAATTAGCAAAACTACTGGTAAAGAAACTTACGCGTTCGCTAAAACAGACGCCCTCTTCCAAGCGTTGCTTAATTCAAACAATGAGGACATATCGCTTATATGTGAAGCGCGCCTTAAAGTTAAGTCGACACTTGAGCGCACACGAGCGCAAAGGTTCGTGGATATTTCAGAACGAGGTACGCTACCTGTCCCGCTCAATTACTACGGAGCCCACACGGGTCGTTGGTCTGCGTCAAAGGGTTCGGGGCTTAATCTTCAAAACCTCAAGCGGGGCTCTTTCTTACGCAAAGCTATTCAAGCTCCGAAAGGTTATACCCTCGTGGTCTGCGATCTATCCCAAATCGAACCTCGCGTTCTCGCGTATCTCGCGGACTATGATGCCCTCCTTGGTATCTTCTCCTCGGGTAAGGATGCGTATGCGGCGTTCGGTGCGCAGATGTTCGGTATCCCGAACCTCACAAAAGAATCGCACCCTGATCTTCGCCAGTCAGCTAAGTCAGCTCTCTTAGGTTGTGGCTATGGTATGGGTTGGGCTAGCTTTGCGGCTCAGCTATTGACTGGATTCCTTGGCGCTCCACCCACTATGTACGATAAAGCATTTGCTAAACAGCTTGGTGTTACTGGGCAGGACATCGAAAACTTTATTGGTTGGGAGAAGAACCTTGAGAAGATGGCAGAGATACCGCACACCTGCACAAAGGATGAGCTATTGATTCATTGTGTATCAGCCAAGAAGATTATTGATATCTACCGCAACACATCGCAGGATGTTGTTGCTTTTTGGCAGTTGTGTAATGACTCTATTCTATCGTGCTTATCTAGGGGTAATGAGTTTGAGTATAAGTGCATTAAGTTTAGGAAAGAGGGTATTGAACTACCTAATGGCTTGGCTATCCGTTACCCCAACCTTGAAGGACACGCTGATAACAAGGGTAGAATCCAATGGCAGTATGGGGGCGACGACAAGAACAAACCTAAGCGGTTATATGGTGGTAAAATTGTAGAAAATATTGTGCAAGCAGTAGCACGATGTGTTATGACGGATGGTATGTTACGGATACAAAAGAAGTATCCGTGTGTATTAACCGTGCATGATGAAGTTGTAGTACTAGTCCCCGAGTCAGAAGCCGAAGAAGCTGAAACTTGGGTACACGCGCAGATGGTAACAGATCCTAAATATATGTCAGGAATTCCTCTTGACGCTGATACTGGCTGTGCCAAACGATATGGAGAAGCGAAGTGATAAATGATGAAATATGGGATTGTTTAACTCCCAGAGAAAGAATAGTTAGGACTATGAGGGCTACGGGTGCAAGTCTAGATAAGATAGCAAAGCACATTGATCGTAGCAAGACAACCGTTGCTGGTATATTGAAAAGGTCTGAAAGAAGACTGCTTGCCGCAGCTGAGTATATAGATAAAAATACAGCGCATAGTAAAGACGCTGGACGTATGCTAGAACTTTTACTACCACACATCAATCAAATAAAGGAGCTAACGAAGTGACCAAACAATATGCAGTACCAACGGCAGTAACAATCGGCAAGCGCAAGATTAAAGTAGAGTTGTGCGATCAAGTGTTTGTCGGTACTGAAGAATGCCGCGGCGCATTTGATTATGAAGCAGGTCGTATTGCCGTCGCTAAACAAGCGGCAACGCGTCAGCATAATACTTTATGGCATGAGATTGTTCATGCTATCTTGTACGACATGGGCGAATCCAAGCTTAACCACCGCGAGTCATTCGTTAGTGGGTTTGCCGACCGCCTTGAACAAGCCATACGAACAGCGAAATTCTAATGACACCAATTAAGTGGAGCCATTCAGGGCTCAAAGATTACGAAGGATGCGCACGTCGTTACCATGAAGTCAAGGTACTTAAAAACTACCCCTTCACCGATACCGTCCACACTATCTATGGTAAACAGGTACATGAATCAGCAGAGTTTTATATCAGGGACGGTAAGCAATTACCCCCTGAGCACGAGTTCATGAAGCCTATCTTGGATAGCCTGCTTAAGAAAGAAGGGCGTAAGCTTGCCGAATATGAGATGGGGGTTAGGGAAGACCTATCCCCTTGTGACTTCAAGGCAGATGATGTTTGGGTACGCGGTATTGCCGATCTACTTATCATTGATGACGATGGCTTAAAGGCTTGGGTCATTGACTATAAGACAGGCAATGACAAGTACCCCGACAAAGACCAGCTAATTTTAATGTCTTTGATGGTGTTTGCTCACTTCCCCCACATACGGCAAGTTAATTCAGCCCTGTTATTTGTGGTAAAAGGTAGCGCAGTTAAGCACAAAATGACCCTAGACGAGGTAGAATTTCATTGGTGGCGCTACCGTGAGCGAGTTGCAAAGCTAGCCGCTAGCTATGCTAATGATGTTTGGAACCCCACTAGTACGCCGTTATGCGGCTGGTGCGCAGTAAAGTCGTGCGAGTTTAACACTAAAAGAAGATAGGAAATAATATGCCGCGTTGGGCGACTCCTCAAACTTTCAAACGAAAAAACTGCGCCGTGTGTAAGACAGAGTTTTTGCCTAGATCGGGGGTGCATAAGTTTTGTTCTACGTCTTGTAAAGGCAAGTGGAAGTACATAACTGGAACAGAAAGTACAGAAAACCAGTACAACAAGATAAGTGGTAATTGGAGAAGGTACGCCTCTAGACTTTTGTACTACGGAGGTCGAAAAAGGGATGCACTTAGCGTCGAGATTGTGCTTGCGCAACTAGAAAAACAAAATTTTAAATGCGCGCTTACAGGCAGAGATTTGACCTGCTATCTAGAAAAAGGAAAAGTAACAAAAACTAACGCATCTATTGATAGAATAGTTGCTGGCGGAAGTTATACGGCGGATAATATACAGCTAGTATGTAGAGCAGTAAATGGTTTTAGAAGTAATACCTCAGTTGAGGAGTTCATTGATTGGTGCAAAGCGGTAGCGGAGCACAATAGATAAGGAGTAGTTATGGTTTACAAAAGAGATTTTCGTGCCGAGTACCTAGCGTACGACGGCACAGAAAAAGTAAAAAAGAAAAGAGCGCAACGAAACAAAGCTCGTAGAATTATGGAAAAGGAAGGGCTAGTGCATAAGGGGGATAACCTCGATGTAGACCACACTAAGCCGTTAAGTAAAGGTGGTAAGACGGTGCGAAGTAACCTACGAGTTAAGAGCGCTAGCGCCAATAGAAGTTTTCCAAGAAAGTCAGATGGCTCTATCAAATAAGGAGGAATGATGCCAAACGAAGGAGCGGGAACAGAATATAGCTGGTTCTCAGATGATACGGTATTAGTAGTTAAAGAAAAAGACGGTTCATTTACTGCAACACCATTAGAAGGTATTGGTGATGTTAATAGTACTGTTAAAGGTTCGGGTGCTAGATATAACAGCAACAAACCTAACATGAGTTTGATACCCTTGTGGACTTTAGAAGATGAAGCTAGGGTGTGGGACTACGGCACTAAAAAATACAATGCATGGAACTGGGCTAAAGGAATGCCTTGGTCTGTGCCTTATGCTTGTGCTATGCGACACTTAGCTGCGTGGCAACGCGGAGAAGAGATAGATCCTGAGTCAGGTCAACCGCACTTAGCACATGTGATGTGTAATATCCGCATGCTAACTTTGTATGCAAAAACATACCCCGAGGGCGATGATCGCCCACCAAAGGAGTACATGGAATGAGCTTTGAAATCGTGCAGCATGATGGCATGAAAGTTATTCAATGGTTCTTTAATACAGATGAGCTTATTAAAGCAATGCTTAATAACCCGAAGGACAGGTACTGGAGAATAAGGTGAAACACGACGTACCAACCAACATAGTAGATAGTGGAGCAAGTGATATGAGAGATGGCGGTAAAGGCGACACACCTCGCCCATTAGGTGTACCCATGGAAACGTTTGATAGAAACTTTGAAGCAATCTTTGGGAAGAAAAAACAAACAACATTAAAAGATTACATCGACCAAAAAGAAGAGAGAAACGAAGATGGAAATAATAGAGAACAAGGCTCTAGTATTTAGGACACGCGACCCCGATAAGTACAGCATTATTCCCCGCAGTAAAGTAGTTGGAGAAAATAATGGTGTCTACGAGATGGCAGTGTTTTGGGGTTTAGAAGAAGTAAGAGTATTAAGAAACTTAGGAGTAAAAGATTTAGCATCACCGATAACGGCACGTTATGAATGGCCGGGTCGACACAAACCTTTTGCACACCAAATTGAAACAGCTTCTTTTCTAACGCTTAATCCCAAAGCGTTTGTATTTAATGACCCAGGGACTGGTAAGACGCTGAGCGCTTTATGGGCAGCAGACTACTTAATGCGGTTAAAGAAAGTAAGACGTTGTTTAATTTTGTGCCCGTTGTCAATCATGCATGACGCTTGGATGAGTGGTATATCTAATAGCGTTATTCACAGGTCTGCAATTGTGGCGCACCATTCTCAAGCTAGTCGGCGTATCGAGATGGTTCAGGGTGACTATGAGTTTGTAATTGTTAATTACGACGGATTAAACTTAATCGCTGAAGAAGTTGCACGCGATGGGCGGTTTGACTTGGTTATAGTAGACGAAGCTAACGCCTATAAAAACTCATCAACTAAACGATGGAAGTCGCTCAACAAAATCGTTCGTCCTGATTCACTACTATGGATGATGACTGGTACTCCCTCAGCTCAGTCCCCTGTTGATGCGTATGGTTTAGCTAAGCTGGTTAACCCAACTGGCGTTCCTAAGTTTGCCACTGCATGGCGTGACAAGGTGATGAAAAAGCTCACGCAGTTTAAGTGGGTTCCTAAGAGCGGTGCAGCTGAGGCTGTATTTGCGGCATTGCAACCAGCCATTAGGTTTACTAAAGAAGAGTGTACCGACTTACCGCCTGTGCTTACTGAGACTCGCGAGATACCACTAACACCCCAGCAGGTCAAGTACTATAAGCTTCTCAAGGAGCGCATGGTTATGCAGGCTTCGGGTGAAACAATCACGGCAGTTAATGCCGCGGCTGGCGTATCTAAGTTGCTACAAATTTCAGCAGGTGCCGCATATACGGATGCCCATGAGGTTGTTGAATTTGATTGCGCCCCACGACTAAACGTCCTGCTAGAAGTGTTGCAAGAAACCAACAGAAAAGTTATTATTTTTGCACCCTTTAGGCACAGCATTGAAACCATCCACGAGTTCCTTCTCAAGCACAATGTGGGCGCAGAGGTAATTCATGGCGACGTATCGGTTAATAAGCGTACCGATATCTTTAAGCGGTTTCAAACAGAACCAAACCCGCGTATACTAGTAGTTCAACCTCAATCAGCATCTCATGGGGTTACGCTTACAGCCGCGGATACGGTAGTATTTTATGGTCCCGTTATGTCTGTAGAGACTTACCTACAGTGCATTGCTAGAGCAGATCGTATTGGACAGACAGGTACGAATGTTACTGTGATACACTTACAAGGTAGCGATATAGAAAAGCGGATGTTTGCGCAACTAGAGAAGCGTGTAGAAGGTCACGACATTCTGCTCAATCTGTATAAGGAGGAGATTGGCGAAAAATAAAACCCTGTATTGGGTTGTACAACTGTCTGCATTGATGTATAATTATTGACAAAGGAGGAAGTATGTCAGACGAAGCAATTCCGCTAGACAAGCTAGCAAAAATATATCGCAAGATATACGCGAAGACTAACGAGCTAACCACGCAGTATGAAACACAGCTCGAAGAACTTAAAGCACAACAGGAAGAAATCAAGAATGCCATGAAGGATCAGATGGTGGCACTCGGTCTTCAGTCTGTAAAAACAGATGAAGGCACAATTATCCTGTCACAGAAAACACGCTATTACACAGATGACTGGGATTCATTCAAGACGTTTGTGGTAGAGAACGATGCGCTCGATTTGTTTGAGAAGCGCATTGCTCAGAAAAATATGGCGATGTTCTTAGAGGAAAACCCTGGCGTTGTACCTATGGGGTTAAACTCTATGTCCGAAGTTTCAGTATCAGTACGTAAACCAACCAAATAAGGAGAAGTAAATGAATGCACCACTAACACCCGAAGAGCAAGCCGTACAACAAGCGGCTCGGAATATTATGCTCGAACTTGACCTACGCAGAATGGCATTAGATACCGCCGCAAAAAGCATGTACGAAGGTAGCGCCTTTGAGGTTACAGAAACAGCAGCAGTATTCTTACAATTTTTACAAACAGGTGCGGCAGTTGCCAAACCAACTAGTACAGGAGCAGTAACAAATGAGTAAAGAACTCACAGCATTTAACCCCTCACAACTTCCATCATTTGCTAAAAATGTAGAACTGTCTGACCTCGCCAAGAGTTTGGCTGGTGGTGGCGGTGGTGGTAACGGCAAGCGTATTTCCATTAAAGGCGGTGTATTCCGTTTATTAGCGGGTAGCGAAGAAGTAGCTTCGATTGATGATCGCCATCTTGATGTAGTTGTTGTTCAAGCTGCACCTAAGATCAGCCGTACATTTTATGCAGGCACATACGAAGAAGGCGCTAGCAAAGGACCTGAGTGCTGGTCAGCAGATGGTGAAACACCTGATAGTTCAGTTAAAGAACCACAAGCTAGCAACTGCGCATCATGCCCACAGAATGCCGCTGGGTCTGGTCAAGGTAATTCACGCGCATGCCGTTTCAGTCAGCGCTTAGCAGTTGTATTGGCTAACGATGTAGGCGGCGATATTATGCAGTTAACTCTATCTGCCACATCAATCTTCGGTAAAGAAGAAGGCGACAAGCGCCCACTACAGGCGTATGCTAGATTCCTAGCCGCGCAAAGCATTAGCCCTGAGACTGTTGTTACCCGTTTGCGTTTCGACACTAAAGCTGCTGTGCCTAAGTTATTCTTCCAACCAATGCGCTGGTTATCCGAAGACGAATATGAAACAGTTAAGGAAAAGAGTGAGTCTACTGAAGCTAAGCAAGCAGTTGTTATGAGCTTTGGTAGCGGTATCGGTAAGAAAGCAAAAGCGGCTCCAGCCTTAGCGGCGCCAAAGGAAGAAGCCGAGTCATTCGATGAGCCTGAGAAGCGTAAGGTAACTCCTAAACCATCAGCGGTTCCAAAGAAAAAGACTGGCGACTTAGCTTCTGTTGTTGATGAGTGGGATACTGACGATGAGTAAGCTTGCTTTAGCCCTAGGGCTATTCTTGGCGGCATCCATTGTTTATGCTGGATGTATGACAAACACTGATATGCAAACAGGACGAATCTGTACTATTTGCTGTGATGGGTCTGGTAACTGTTTTACGACCTGCTCAGGATAAAGTTTAGGGGAGGCTGACACTATTCAGCTCAAGTACTCGAGGACGAACGACTAAAAAGACTGTCTCCCCACCCACAACAAAGAAAAGAAAATGGCTTACTCAGAAACAATACGACAGTCCACCGCCAAGGCAGAAAAGACCCTAGGCAATCAGCTAGGTCGATGGGCTATTAAATTGAATTTTCCTGTGATTCAGATTTCGCAGTACACAGGAGCAACAAGACAGACGGTTTATAACTGGTTCTCAGGAACCGAAGTTACTCCATCATATAGAACAAGCGTAACCAATCTGTTGCGCATATTACAAACAAGCAGCACCGTTGAAGAGGCAATGAAAAAATGCAATCAGAAAAAATAAACGAAGCAGTGATTTCCCCACAAGCATTAACCGATAAAGAACTGATTAGCTTTGCAGAACGCTACCTTGATACTGGCATGCCGTTAAGTTTTCAGAAGGAACTTTTAAAAAGATTCGACAGACGCATTAACGGTTAACCCAAGGAGCATCATATGAAGTCGCAGGAATTCCTAGCGACTGTGCTTCCGTCTTCGGGTAAGTATTGCGCCTGCGAACTAAGCACAGCAAAAAAAGAACACGTATTTGTTGATACGATTGATGAACTGTATAGCAACGCTGCACACTTTAGCGGTGAAGGGCTTAATGCTTTTTATGCACTAGCATCATTTAACACAAGCGGCAAGCGTTTAGCTACAAACGCAGTAAAAATAAAATCTTTATTCTTGGATATTGATTGTGGAGAAGGAAAGGATTATCCTAATAAACAGGCGGCAGCAGCGGCACTGGGGACATTTTTGTCTGAAACTTCGTTAGATAGCCTCGGAACCCCATACGTCGTATCTAGTGGCGGTGGACTGCACGTATACTGGCCATTCACAGAAGAAGTAGATATAGCTACATGGAAACCAGTAGCAGAGAACCTCAAGCGCTTATGTAAGAAAGAGGGCTTGAATATTGACGCTATGGTTACTGGCGATGCCGCTCGGGTATTACGCGTTCCTGATACACAGAACTACAAGCAAGAAAAGCCACGGGCTGTATCTATTAAGGTGGTTGGTACAACCTTTGAGTTTGAGGCATTAGCTACGGTCATCAAAGAAAAAGTCGGGGAAGATTCCCATGAGCTGCTTCCAAAATTTGACCTTCCTGGAAAACGTCCAGACTTAAAAGGCACGGCATCAAACGTCAAGATGGTAGAGAACAGCATTACGTTCTTCAAAAATCTTGCGCCTAAATGTAAGCAGATTAATCATTACATAGAGCACGCTAAAGATGACGGCATGGAACCTTTGTGGCGGGGTATCCTCAGCATAGCTAAGTACTGCGAAGATGGTGAGGAAGAAGGTCAAGCTTTATCCGCCATGCACCCCTACGATATGGATCGCCACAACACCAAGTGGAACCAAATCAAAGGACCATACAGCTGCTTGAAGCTTGACGAGGCAAATCCAGGGGTCTGTAAAGGTTGCCCACACTTTGGAAAGATTACTAATCCGCTAGCTTTAGGTCGTGAGATCAAGGTCGATAACAAGCCAAAAGAAATCATTGTTGAAACTAAAGCGGCTACTGATACTAAACCAGCCGAGCAGATAATGATTACGCGCCCAATTCCGCCACGCGGATTTAGCTATGGGGCAAATGGCGGGATATTTATCGACAAGGTAGTTGAGGAAGAAGGTGGCGAGAAGGTTAAGAAGCAGGTAATGATTTTGCCTTACGACTTGTTCGTTGTTGACATCCTAAATAACGGCGATGAGCATCTTATCCACATGGTAGTCTGCCGCCCAAATGGTACTTCGGATATCATCATGCCGCAAAAATCGGCAGTAAGTAAGGACGAAACGGTAAAGATGCTAGCTAGCCACAATATTATTGCGGTCTACGGCAAGGGCAACGACGTTCACTTATATGAGTACATCCGTGGTTGTGTGGAATATGCCAGCTCTAACAAGGTAGCGGTTAAGGTTCCTCATAGTTGTGGTTGGCAAGAAGACAACTCATTTGTGTATGACAGCACTATCTTCTCCCCTGATGGCAAGGAGCTTTATGTTCCAACCCCAGGAATGGCTAACGTCAACTACGCTACTAAACCAATGGGCACCATTGAGGAATGGAAGAAAGTCCTTAATATGTACATTGCCAAGGAGCTATGGGAGATTGTCACCATGGGTATGGTAGGTCCTGCTTCGATTCTGATGCACTTCTCGGGCTTTAGGGGCGTTGTTTATCACCTTGGGTCTTCGGGCTCAGGTCGTGGTAAGTCGCTTGCCCTAGCCCTTGCAGCTAGTTTTTGGGGTCATCCAGAGCTCTACAGGGTTACGCAATCGACTTCAGCAGTAGCTGCACAGCAAAGACAGGGCCTATTAAATAGCCTGCCGCTTGTAATGGACGAGATTACCAACAAGAACCGCGAGTCATTTGAGTGGCTGCCCCAGTTCTTACTAGACTTAACTCAAGGTAAGGGCAAAGAGCGCATGGAACAAGGCGCCAATAAGGAGCGGTTAAATACTACTGTGTGGAACTTGATGGTGTTGTTTTCAAGCAACACTCACATTTATGACTTCTTATCAGGGGGGCGTAAGCACACATCCCAAGCTGAGATGCTTCGTATGTTAGAAGTTAAACCAGCCAAGGAAGTTCAATGGGCATCCTCAACTGAGAGCAGTACGGTAGATATTCTGAAATCAAATTACGGTGTCGTAGGTCGTGAATTGATTCGCTGGATTGTCCGCAATAGAGAAACAGCAGTACAGGTGTACAACGAGACCCGCGAGAAGTTAAAAGCGGAATTTAATTCATCAGATGACGAGCGTTATTGGACTGCTGGTAATGCCGCCATCGTAGCTATAGTGATCCTTATGGGTAAAAAATACGCAAACATTATTGATGTACCTATCCGTCCAATTATTGAGACGCTTCGTGGAATGGTTAACGAGGCTAGAGCGGCTGTGCGAGGCAATCGCCGTTCCGCTGAGGATGTTCTTAACGCCTACACCCGTGAGTGCTACGGTAAGTTTGTGGTTGTTAAAGCCATTGACGGAATTACCAAAGCTACCCTAGGTGGGCATAACGAGATTGACCAGTCGCTAACTAGGTCGGATGTGGCTGGAAGGGTTGAGCATGAGATGACCCCAGGGCATGTTGACTACTACATTGAAGAACAGCTTCTTAAACAGCATTGCTCTACTATGAGTTACGGTTACTCCGACTTAAAGAAAGAGCTCGAATCATTGCCTAATTACAAGATTGGGTACATGCGCAAAGATATGCTGGCTAAGACTAGAGGTCCATCAATGCGAGTTAACGTAATTAGAATCACACGCCCATTGGTGATAAGTGAGGAAGATTAAGGTGCACTACCCGTGGTTAGAAGTCCCCGCTCATGGGGGCTTCTTTGTTCCTACATTAAAGTTCGAGGAGGTAAAGGTAAACGGTTTAAAAGCCGCCCTTTACCACCGAGTACAAGCCAAGGCAGAGATAGGGCGCAAGGACGGTAAGATAGGCGTTTGGTTTACTCGCGTGCGCTGATAAACGCTTTTGATATTTCTATCTTAGCTTCTTTAATATCGTCTAGCATCTTACGTTTTTCAGCACCAGTAATACCAGTCATAGAACGAATAGCGCGTTCTTGTTTAGCTAAATCTCCCATTTGCTTTCTAAAGTTTCCTGAGAAGGTAGCCATACCAAGTAGATCAGCTTCTTTAGTTAAGAACGCTTCAGCCTCTTCGTCTCGCCCACTTTCAATGTAGTTTTTGAATGTCCTATCAGCTTGAATTACATCCTGCATTTGCTGGTAAGCTTTATCAATTAAACCGTTTGCATCTTTAGGCTGGAAAAACGCGCCAATAACTGGGGTTGTGCTGCTTAATGCGCCGCGCCCTTCGGGGGCTTCAGCCCCACTTGAAACTGGATTTGCCAAGGCCATCATAGCTAATGGGAACGAACCAGTATAGGAACGTAATAAATACTCCATTTTTACTGGTGAAATGTTAGTCGCTTCGCCAAGGGCTTTTAATGCCTCTGGCGTATTTGCATATGCGCGTTGGCCTGGAGCTAGCTCCATTAAGCGCTGGCTTTCAATAGGTTTACCAGTAAAGAATGAGTAATTAGCTCCCATTTCAATTACAGGTTTAATGGCTGTTGGCATAAAGGATGGAATAAAGTTATCCACAACATACTTAGATGTTTCTGCAGCCGCTTCGCTAAGCTTCTTGTCTTTAAATGCTGTTGAGTAAAGCATTTCAGGAAGCATCTTGAATATACCGCCAACTTCAAATGGAATAGGTACTTTAACTTTCTCGTCAATTCCTGGCACTTTAATAAACCAGTTACCAATTCTTTCAGCCGCTGTTGCGTTCTTGTAGTCGTCATCGTCGTATGACATAGCTGTGTACGCCATAGTAAATGCAGCCATCATAGCACCGCGTTTCCAAATCTTAGACTTAATATCTAGCTTGTCAGCAAACGGCATCTTACCAGCAAAGGCTTTATAAAGAACATCCATACCTTGAATCTGCGCATTTAAGAATGGAACCATTTGGTTAAGCAAATACAAGCTAGGTGATGTACCCTTCTTGCTAAAGTTCATGGCTTCTAAAGATGCTAACGTGGCTTCCATATCAGACAAACCTTGCTTAACAAAGCTATTATAGGAAGTAACACGGGAAGACGCATCGCCCATCATAGCAACGTGGTCTAGGTAGGCCATAGCTTTTTCCCAACCTGGTTTGCCATCAATAATCTGAAGCATAGCTTTTTGCATAGCATCTGAAGCGTTACCTAAAACTTGCCCGCCAAGGATACCGCGTTTCTTTAAAAGCAATTCGCCCTCATTAACGCCTTTTAGCATAGAGCCTAGTTGCTTCATGTTATCAATGATAGGAATAGAATCAGCACCAGTTATAAAGGCGTTAGATAAGGAGTCACGTGCAATCTGACGAATAGCGTATGCTGGATTACGGGTAATAAATGAACGCAATAACTTGGCTGGGTACCCTGCAACCTTAACCAAATTAGGGATAGAAACCTGTACGCCATCCAATCCTTTTACCAGCAAGTCCGCTGGGATTCCCATAGTCTCTGTATCAACAATAGCGTGGTGGTCTACGCCATCAATCTTAAACCGAATAACGTTGGGGTTAGCCTCGCCTTTACCTTGGTATATACCAGAGCCAAATTCTTTACCGGCGCGGGTTACTTTAGTTTCTAAACCACCAATTTGTTGCAAGCTAAATGCAGCATTACGAGACGCCAAGTTACGCAAAGCCATATCTGTTAGCATGCGAGTGTTTTGCAAAGCGCTAGTAAATACGTCAAGAATAGGCTTATTGTCGCCAACTAGCTCATGCAAATACGGCTGGTCTTTAACGTTACCAATGCTAATTGGGTTGGCTCCGCCAATATCTAGAGATACATTACCGCTCCTATCAATTCTATAGAACGGAACATAATCATTTTCTTTCAGCAACTTTGCGGCTTCTTCTTTAGAGAATCGACCAGTCTGCACACCAAATTCAATCAAACCTTTGTTGTACTCGTTGTAGATAGTAGCTGCTTTTTCAAACGCTGCTTTAGTTTTAGCATCGGAATTGATGCGACTTGTCACCTTATCTAGCATCTCTTGGGTAACATCGTCACCAAAATTAAGGGTATTTAAGCCCACGCGTTTAGCACGTTTAGCAGCCAAGTAGAATGTAAACAACTGGTTAGCCGCATTAGCATCGCCCACATCGGCTTCTTTAAGAGCCTGGGATACTTTAAGAAGGCTGGCGCCATCTTTGGTTTCGATAATGCGCTCGAGCTTACCGTCCGCGCGTTTCTTTTCAATGATGCTCATTGGGCCGTGCGAAGCAGTCTGAGCTACCCAGTTAATACCTTGGTCAAACATACGGAGGTAGTACATCAACTGAGTGCCTTCAAGCGAGCTTTGCAGTTTTGCGGTAAGCTTTTCGGCTACCTTTTCCATTGGTGCAAATCTATCTACATAACGAGTCCGCAGAGCTAGGCGGTTTTGGGGGGACAGTATACCCCCAGTTTTAATAATGTCTTTAGGAGTTTTAAAGCCAGCAGCAACTGCGCGTACCTTGTCATTAGTCGTCTTATTAGCGTGAACAATTTTACTAACGTCGCTACCTAAGTCCTTAAACTTGTCGTTAAATTTAGGCTTGCTGCTAAACTGAATATTACCGTTAGCTTCACGATACGCGCCAGGATTAACTTCCTTAAAGTCTTTACGTGCATCACGAAGAATTTTGTAAATGTCAGATGTGCTGGTATCTAGATTGATACCCATGCGCCGTAAAGCTGTTCTAAATTCACCGACTAACGCTTTAATAAATTCATTAGCCTTAGCTACCCAGTCTTTAGTTGGGCGTTTCTCCGCGGTATGTGCAATCATTTCGTGCACAGCTTTTTCATCGGCTTCTGCCTCTGTATCACCCGCTGTAATTGCAGCATTACGGATTGCAGCAACCTCTTCTCCAACACCCAGCTTGTTAGCAAGCTGCTGAATACCGCCTTCTTGCTTGGTAATTTTATTTACCAAAGACTTCATGCCTTGTTCGCCAAGCACCTGCTCAACACCTAAGTGTCCTGTAACTTCGTGCGCTATAGTCTCAGCAACTTCTCCTGCAGTTTTATGAGCGCTAGCAACGATAACTACGTGACCATTCTTTGTGATAAAGCCCTTAGTAAACTCAGGATCAAGACCCCGCTCGAGGATATAGTTCTTCATAGTAGCTGATAGCTCTTGAACCACGTGCATCTTAAGCCCTTTTGGAAGCTTAATTTTATCTACTACAGCCTGAGCTGCAGAACGTAACATCTGGATTCCAGAAGACTTACCAAGACCAATACGTGGCTCAAAATCACCAGCCTCCATATCATCAGCAATTTCAAAGAATGCGTCTTCGTCTATGCCAGCTTCTTCAGCCTCTTGTTTGAATAAGTCGGCTAAGCTCTTAGCTTTCTTATTAGCTTCTTCTGCAATTTCTTTTTGCAATGCGTTACGGCGCTTGGTCAACACACCTTTTTCAGATGCATCTTTAGCATGCGCTAGGTCAACTTCAACTGCAGCCAACTCTTTAATCTTATCCCTAGCTGCCTTAGCTATCGGAGCTGCTTTTTTCTTTGGCTTAGCTTGGGCACGTTCAGATTCAATCTGGCGTACAGTTTTAACTACGTTGGCATAGACAAGCGGCGCAACTCCAGCTTTATTAAACTTGCCTTCTTTAACCATTTTCTTTTCGGTGTCAGTAGCTTTATACCGCTTAGCACCTTTTTCTTCTTGGGCTTCGCCAACTATCATACCTACACGACGGGCACTCAAAACTTTATCTATATCTTTTGTTTGTTCTTCTAGTTTGGTTTGTTCTTTAGCCAAAGCTGCACGTTCGGCAGCAGTTTCTTCTTTAGCTTGGATGCCAAGCCCATAAATACGATCTCGTACTTCTTTAAGGCGTTCTTTAAGTTTTGTATTTACCGCAGCTAGCTGAGTTTCACTAATTTTATCCGCTGCTTTTTCGGGCGGGGACTTAGGCGTTTCAACTTCTTCTTCAGAATACTGACCAATTACTTTACGAATTTCCGCTTCAGCTTTTTCATCAACACGACCAAATTCGGTAGTTTTTACTTTAGGCTGCCGCGCTGCAGCTTGACGTTGCATCTTTTCTTCAATACCTAAGATAAGGTTATCGGCCCGTCTGTAATTACGTGTTTTTTCATCGGCAGTAACTTGCCAATTCATAATTCGAGCTATTTGGTGGTTTACCTTGTGATCTTTAAACAACTCGTTAAGTTTTACTCGTGCTTCTTTATATTTTTTACGTGTTTCTTTTAAAGCCTCGCGCTGTTTTTTATTCATAACCATGCTCCGGCGCGAAAGCATCTCTTTGTAATATTGCTTAGCAAAGTTAAATGCGGCTTGAACAGCCTTATATTCATGCGGTAAAGCGGCTTCAGTATAGCCAGCCTTAGGAGCAACAGTTTCTCTCTTAACGCCAGACTCTATACCTAAACCAGTTTGTTGTTTAGCGGCTTTTTCACGAGCTTCTGTAATTTCTTGATCTGTTTTAGCTTGAACAGGCTTTGCCGCCTTAGCGTTCTTCTGTGCTTGGCGTTGTGTAAGCGCTTTTTGCCCAGCATATTGGCTAGCGGCTTCTGGTGTTATTTTTTGTAACCGGCCACGTTCTTTAGCTGCAGGTTGAGTATACTGTTCTTTTAGCTGCGCAATGTCACGTTGAACATCTTTGTATTCGTTTCTATGGAAACCAGTTTTAACTTCTTGTTCTGTAGTTCTAAAACCAGCTCTCCGTAAAGCATTTGGCATAGAAGTTGTATCCATACCATACTGATTTGCTATCTGATCTATAGTTCCATTTTCAACAGCGGCATCTACCTTAGCAATAGCGGCCTTGATTTCATTTGCTTTATTTTCTAACGCCGCATAAACAACAGGCGATGACTTTGCAGTATAGCCTTGCTTTCTAAGCGGTTCCATTTTAGCTTCTACATCAGCTAAATCTGTTTTAAGGGGGTTTTTAATGCGCTCAGCAAGAACCATTGCACTAGCTTTTTTACCAGTAGCACGTTCAATCTTATGGCCCATTAAGATATCAATATGTTTAACAATAATTTCTTTTTCAGCTTCGCTAAGACGGTCCATCCCCTTAGCTAGACGCGTATAGTTAATGTTACTTACTGTTGCTTGGATATACTTATCTAACGAACTACGCGCTTTTGTAGCTAAAGTGCTCAACATACTTGATGCGGCTTTGGGATTTGCACCACCAAACCATTCGCCCTTACGCATACTATCTATAGTGTCTGTTAGGTCTAAAAGGTGTACATCTTGTGCTGCTTCGCTAGCACGGCCAGACTCAACTACAGTTTTAGTACCATCAGGAATAGCGCCAATCATTTTGGCTTTAGCTGCATCTACTGCTTTTTTGGCCTCCGCTAATTTTTTACCCATAGCAGCTACGTCACCACGGGCTGTGTATATTGCTCTACCCCTACCGCCTTGCTCGTCAACTTGAGATATTAAATCTTGGTATTCTTTATTCTTAGCCTCAAACTCTACTTTAGCTGCATTGATAGCATTTACACGCTTAGTCTCCGCTGCTTTTTGTGCAGGAGATAAAGGAGCAGGTACGTGTGTGTCTGGGCGCGTATGCAGGTCAACTAGTTTATGTGCTAATAAGTCGGTATATTCCTCCGACGTCATTTCTTCTTTATATTTAGCAAGTTTTGGTTTCTCACCGGTAGATTGTTCAATCTCTTGCTGCTGTTGGTTCTGGATGGCTTCTTGGTCTAGGACTTCCTGTGACTTAGCTTCACGCGCACGCTGTTCAGCGGCTAGACGTTTCTGATATTCAGGGTAAGTTCTATCTTCGCCTTCACCTTCAAACAAACTTTGCTGTTTGGTAATATCACCAGGATGTTGCTCTTGCAACGCTTTCATAGAGGCAATGATTTTGCCCATAGATTGCAAGTCACCAGTTTCTTTGGCTTTATCAAGCTCTTTTTGCTTTTTAGCTAGTTGTTTGTCAAGCTCTTCTGCCGTTGCAGTTTTTTTGTTAGCGTGTTCAATTGCGTCAAAGCGCTCAGCTAACGTATCAAATTGAGCTGTATTTTTATCTATGCTAGCTTGAATCTCAGCAGCCGCCTCTGGATCATCTTTAACTTTGGTAAGTTGCTTACGTAAGCTTTGCGTGTCTTTGTGTAAAGACTGCATTTGGCTCTTAACTTTATCGCCATCAAGATCATCTAGTGCTGTATGGTACTTTTGCGCTTCTGTAGTAATTGTTTCTAGCTTACCTAAATCAGTTTCTTCACTGGCTTGGGTGCGGAGTTCGTTTAATTTATCTTCTAATACGCGCTTTTGTTCTGTAATTTGCGCAGCTGAACGATCTAAACGAATTCTGTCTCTTTCAACATCAACTTCCGTTGGGCCTTTAGGGGCCATGCCTTGCATTTCTTTTTGGGCTGCGGCTGTTTCTTGTGTTTGTTTATCTGCTTCTTCTTGTTCTTTAAACGCTTGTTCATCGCGAGCAGCTTGTGCTTTATCTAATACAGAACGTGCATCCGCACGATGGCCGTGAACACCAAACGGAGCAGCTACAGCTCCTAACGCAGCGCCGCCAATAAAGTTATCAATATATTCTTTACGAGCATCTGGGTCTGCAATATTTAAACCAGCTTGTAAACGTTCAAAGAACTGTTGTCCAGCTTCATTCGCGCCTTCAATACCAGCAATCTTAGCCCCGCCAGCAACGTATTGCCCTGCTGTACGAAGAATGCCTTGCTCCATCATCTTTTTGGCAGCTTCTTCGGTAATATCTTGGCCAACTGATTTAAAGATTTTTTGGATGCCAGGAATATATTTCAACCCTACTACATCCATAGCAGCCTGCGGTATAGCCGCTAATGCAGCTTTTCCTAAACTAGCTTCTTGTAACGATTTGCCTTCTTGTACTTGGCGGGATAAGTTAGAACCAGTGAACTGAGCTGCAGAAGTTAAACCGGCAGCGCCCATACCAAGGGCTTCACCAGCAGTAGCAAGACCACCCAACACAGGAGCGGCAGCAGCAGCTTCAGGAAGAGCAAGGGTAGCGGCACCAGCTGCAACAGGCAACGCCATATATGGCAACGAACCGCCAGCAGTCTCTTTTAATTTAGTCCAAGGAGCTTCTAACCAACCTTCTTCGGTAGGTTTAAATACTTTTTGCGCTTTGTCTTCGTGTTCTTGAGCAGCTTTTTCAGCTTCTTCAATAGGCTTAATGCCTAGCTTGCCCTTGATACGCTCATAGTCAGCTTGGATTTGTTCAGCGCTAGATTTTAATGCGCCAGTAAATCCTGTATCTGGTGGGGTTTCTGGTGCGGCTGGGGCACGTGCAGATTTTAAATACTGAAGCCCTTCTAGGGACATCGCGTCAAGGTTATTGCTGCGCAGGGCTTTCAGGTCGTCAAGCGACAGTTTATCCAAATCCATCAGTAAAGCTTTCTAAATTGTGTTTGTTACTACGACTTCGATTTTTCCTTACGGGCGATGGCAGCATCTATAGCGTCCATCGAAAAACCACTTCCTAAATCGCCTTTTACTTCTTGCCCAGCTAAAGCTGATGCTTGATTACGTAAACCTGCAAAATATTGTTGTTGGCTTGTTGGGTCCATTTTAGCAAACTTCGTAGCAAACAGGGGGTTTGTCATGTTTTTAGCATGAAGATCCGTAGCCCCTTTAAGGATTGCTTCGTTCAACTTGTCTTGGCGAATATCAGATTTACTACCAACACCAGCTGCATAAGCATTTGATTTAATCATATCAGCAGCTACAAGACCTGAATGGTATACAGACTGCTCGGCCAAAGTTTTATATTTAAGGGCCAAATCTTGATCGCCTTCATCGGCAGCAGTTTGTGCTTTAGCCATATTAAGACGGTAATCGTTACGGTTTTTTTCAAGCTCATTAATAGATTTACGGCTAGCAGCTAGGCTTGGCAACCCAGCCATACCACCTTCACCAACTGCTTTTCCTAATGGGCCTACTGTGGTCATCATTTTAAGACCCATATTCATCAAGAAATCACCAGTTGCAGCGCGTTTTTCATCAGCTACTTTTTGATCAAATGCATCTTGTGTATCCCCTAAACCCGCAAAGCTATCTACGCGCTGGGGAGGCTGACCAATACCCGCTTGTGGTTGCGCTGCAGCTGCAGCGGCGTTACCTGGACCGGCTGGGGGAGTACCTACCCCACCTGGTTGAATAGGGTTGTTGGAATTATGCGCGTTGATTACCGCTTGTTGCTGCGGGGTTATCGTTGCTGGGTTAGTAAGCCCTGTAGGTGTAGCTACACCCGCAGCTTTATCTTGAGCGGCTGCATCTGCGTTTGCTTGTGCAATAGCCGCATCAGTCGAAGCACCCCGTCTATCAGCAAGTGTTGCTGGGAGTTTATCCAACCATGAAGGGGTTGAAGGCGCTGGGGGGTTTTTCTTGGCTTCGTCTAACCAAGCATTTTTTACATTTGCTTTATCTTTTTCAGACAAATCATTCAGCGCATCTAAACCAAAACCTCCTTGTTCAAACGCCACAATACCACCACCAGCCATCATCTTTTCTTCGCCCATGCCTTGCATATTTTCTGCGGGGAGGGCAGCTAAGCCAGCATGCTCTGCGTATTCCGCTGGTAAATCTTTAGCTAGCATCTGGTCTTTAACTGTAGGCTGTTTAGCGCCTTGTTGTGCTTGTTGACCTTGGGCAGCTTGGTGTAACTTGTCGCGTTGTTGTTTAGCCGCCATTGCAACGGCCATAGGCAAAGACTGATCTTTACCCTGCATAATAGCCAAAAGACGTTGATCAGGGAAGATGCGCGGATCAAGCGCCATCTTATACATTTGGTCCATACCGAGCATTATGCAGCCCTCCCAACTAAATCATAATTAACGGCTTTGTATCCGTTGTCCATAATAAATACCGCTTCAGGAATAATCTGCTCAACTTCTTGTGCCATATAACCAATAAACTTACCATGGCCGCACAGCTCGTGATCTTTAAACTCTGGTTTGTATTCAAATTCATAAATACCCAAACCGTTGTCAGCTTTCCATAACAACACAATATTTTCTTTCAGGTTAATATCTGAACCAGCTGCAGCGCCACCACCAAATGCATTGTATGCGCCAAGTCCTGCAATGCCCAAACCAGTAACTTGATTTAGTGTGCTAGGCGCTGCTTGATATGTAGCAGTAGTTGTTTGCTGCGTCGGTAAACCGCGCAACATAGAATTCATAAACGAAAGCTGTTGTTCTGGGTACTGCTGGGCAGTAGCGTAATTCTGAATAGCTTGGTTAAGAATATTTTGTTGTTGTGTTTGCTGTTGCTGACCGGCTTGGCTCTGCGTTGCAATAACATTTTGCTGCGCGCCTAATTGTTGACCACCAATTCCAGCCAGCTGATTACCCATAGCACCGTATTGACCCAGGCCTTGCATAGCGGCTTGTTGTCCAGCTAAACCTTGAGCGGAAACTGTATTCATCTGGTTTTGCGCAGCGCCATATGCATTTTGATATGCATTTCCTACCAATTGGTTCTGTGCCAACATTTGGTTTTGTTGATTTAAACCCTGCATTAATGCATTACGGGAACCGCCAAAAGCTCCAGCTTGGGTAGCAGCACCTTGTTGAGAAGCACCTTGCATACCGTATTGTTGGTTTAAAAGCTGCATTGATGGAGCTAATGCATTCTGGATGTACGGATTCATGTACGAACCAACTGCATTTGGGTTTGTTGATGCTTGTGCTAGGTTACTGCCTGTTTGTGCTTCTTGCCCAGCTAAACCTAAAGAACCTAGACCAGCCATACCGGTCATCTGAGTTGCTGCGCCGTACTGACCCGGTACTTGTAAGTTGGCAGCTTGCTGTTGAGCTGCTTGCTGCATTGGAGAAAAACCAGCGACATAGTCTGCTGGATTTGAACTATATGGTACGTACGGTTTAACGCCAGTAATATCTACTTCACCGGTGTCAGGATTTGTTTGTGTATTAAATAACTGTTGCTGAGTAGCGCCAAGCATCGTTTCCGCATAAGGTCGCAGATAGTCAGGGATGTTTGTGTTTTGAACAGTAGTTTGCGTAGGAGCAGCTGGAGCTGGCGCAGATGAACCGCCACCTGAACCACCTTCAAGAGTCATACCACCAGCACCAAAACCACGACCCATGCGTGGCGAGAAAGCCTTTTCAGGCAACATTGAATCTAGTGTATATCTCATATTTTTGTCTCTACAATTCTGTAACGCTCTTCAAATCCATAACGGCCCCACAACCGGGCTATTGCTTCTCTTGCTGCACCCTGTATTTTAGTGGCTCCGTTAGCCTTTAGTAAATCTTTAAATTGCTTAAAAGTCTCTTGGTTAGAAATTAACCGACCACCAATAAATGTAACAAAAGCCACACGATCATTAGGATAATTACTAAAGCTAATCGTGGCCGCTCCTTTAATCGAACCATCTTCAGTTGATGCCACCACCAAAAGCCATTGGCCCGACGCAAGGTAAACTCTGACTTGATCCAGCGTGTAATCATCCCCACCATATTGCACAGCGTCTGCAATATACTTTTCAACCAAAGGCCAAGCTTGATTAACATATTGAATAGGAACATGGCGAATTAAGAGGCTCATGCTGGCATGTACTTGTCAGCTGTAATTGCAGGAGCTTGCTTAGACTTACCAGTTCTGGCCTTTCTTACTTTGTCCATCATAGCGTATAGTTTTTTAGCACCAGCGTCAGAAGAGCCATTCCCAAGATGAGAGACAACATCCGCAGGCACAACAAACTCGTTGTCAGCCAACCTCGCTGGTTGTTTACCGCTAATAGTAGCAGGGATGCTATCAGACATACCGTCGCCAGGACCTTTAAGCATACGTCCGCCATCAGAGTAACCTCCCAAATTAGCAATACCTCCACCAGCATAGTTTGCGTTAGGGGTGCCGCGTAGTTTATTCAAAGCCAACATAGCATTATAGTCACCGCTTTGGGCTTTGGAAGCCACCGCTGTTGGGTCTGACTGGTACTGGCTTTTGTAGTTATCAATGGCGTCGCGCGCATTCATCAAGTCTATTAAAGCATCTTTACCAGTACCGCCTGCAGCCATATTAGCGGTCATCTCACCCGTTAGTGGATTTGTTTTAGGCTCGTATAAAGCGGCTGTCTGTTGCGCCGAAGTTGGCATTTGTGTTGGAGTAGCGTAAGCTGGACTTACTTGTTGGCTTTGGGGATACATACCACCGCCCATAAAATCAATAGGCTCAGAATTTGGGTCTAGTAAACCACCGCCGGCATATCCTGGCGGACGTGCATATCCACTATAGTCAGCTTGGTATAGGGGGTTTGGGGGCTGTACCACATCAGGGCGGTAGTTAGCTGGATCATAATGGAACTTAGCTAGATTGCCACCAGTGTAAGGAGTAGCTGCGGCTGCTGTACCACCATATCTCTTATTATCTTGAGCGATTAAAGCGCTCAAACCTAAACCACCTAAAGCAGCTTTAGTGCCAAAACCCATTTCAGCTGTACCAGTACCAGCGGCACCGAGAACTGAATTTGCTGGAACGTTCGCAAAAGCATTTGTATAAGCTTGGCCATATGTAGCTGCTTGTTCGGCCGTCATTGTACCGTTTGCTACTGCTTGGCTAATCATTTGAGGAGTCGCTGTTCCAAGCTGTACACCAGAAGAAACTGGTAATGAAGCCCCAGAATTTAATAATGCATTTGAACCTGCTTGCACACCAGTAGTATCGGCGGCAGCTACAGTAGGAGAAACAGCCGCACCAGAAGTTGATAATGCTGTAGGAGCACCAGCCGCTAAGTCACCAGCCCCCTGATAGAGACCTCCATAACCAAGGGAAGCGCCACCAATACCGCCCATAAGGGCATTTTTCATTACGTCTTGGCCAGTCAGGGCTGCTACACCACCACCGGTTAACGCTCCAATACCGCCACCCATAACAGTCGCAGCGCCAGTAGCGCCAAGTTCTTCAGTCAACATAGGCGCAGCAGCGCCATCAGTCATAACTGTAGCGGCCAAAGCCGCAGCTATCGGTAAATAGCTTTCAAAACCACCACCGCTTGATCCGCCGCCTGCCATATATTATCCTTTACTTTTTCCTGATTTTAACATTTAAACGGTTGCTCCGGAAGCATTTACCCATTTAGTTCCTGCCCACCAGATAGGAATACCTAGCGTAGTATCAAAAAACTGCTGTCCAATTAACTGCTTTACCGTAGGGCGCTGAGTAGTAGTGCCGTAGTCTGGGGTAGCCAAAGCCTGAGAAAAGTTGTTTAACAACGTAAAATACAGCCGCAGGGCGTTGTTCATTTGGTCTTGATACTGCTGGCTATAGTCTGCCGGGGCAATAAGTAAGTTAGGTGGCGCAGGAATTAACGGCGTGCCATTATAGTTTTGATACGCAGGAATAGTCATTATCTTCTACCATCCGGACGGATATCAATACGAGGGCTACCTAGCTGCCAAGCAACACCAACACCAGTTGACTCAATCCTAAAAGACATCTGACGTCCACGAAGACGTGTATAGACCTGACCATCAAATTGTTGAATAGTGTATTCCGGTACGGTAGTATAGTTTTGCGCAGATTGAACCTGTGGGTTGTCCGCTTGCCCATAAGGTGTACCAGAGTTTTCACGAGGCTTTACGGTCATTGTAACGCTTGGCTGGTTTGTGGTAGAGCCGTTAAAGTTTACGTCAGGTAATATGCGCCACACAAAACCAAAGTTATGCCCATCGCCGATATCAAAATCAGAAGACTGTACGTAAGCATCAATCGGTAAAGTAGCAGTTGTTGATAAATCATCGCATCCAACTTCATGATTTAAAAGTCGGCTGTTATAATCTGCAGCAATAGGGAATTGCTCGATACCCGTTTGTATCCACGCAGTGCGCCCCATAGTTCCATAGTACCAAACGCGGTCTAAGTAGTTATATATAACGTATTTATCCACAACTGTATTGCTGCTTGATTGGCTTACATAAAACCACCATATCTCATTAAACGCTTCATTGGCACCTGTAAAAACTTGGTACGCTTGGTCTTGGTTAATATCAGCAAAAATGTATTGACGCAGTGAGCAAGGTAAAACCTCAACACGCCCAGAGTACATATAGAAACGGTCTCGACCCATCCAGTAGGTCACATTATTAACAGTAACAGCAGCGTTAGGCGAGATGATAGATATATTGTCCATCAAAACTTGAAAGCCCCAAACATAAGGAGCTCCTAAATACTGCATAGAGTACAAGCAAGAATCAGTCCAAACTAGAATCTCTTGGCGGGTTGCACGGGCAGTCATAATATATGAGCCGTTTGTAAGTAAGTATTCGCCTGATTGATTAGTTAGCTGTGGTATCCATTGATACGCATTACCTTGATCTGACCATCGTACAAGCATTGGATCAAAAGAAGTACTAGCGTTATTAGGTATGTATGAGTTGGCACCAAAAGCAATCACAAACTCTTGGATAGCTGAAGTAATTACTTGGTAAGTCGCAGTGGGAACATATGAACCGGCATAAGAAAAACTATAAGTACCTGAACTTGCGCCAGTAGTAGTTGTTGTAATCGGTACAGTAGTAGAGCCAGTAATATATGAAGAAGCTACGGCAGTTCCAGCAGGTAGATTAGTACCTGTAATTTTCATATATGGGAATATATTTGGGGCTGCCGCTGAAGATACTGTAATAGAAGTTACACCGTTAGTAAAAGTAGAGTTATCTGTCAAAGCAGTTGTACTATTCGCTAGACTACTTAAATACTGCGCGCGAGTACTCACCCCATTAGAGTTTTGCCAATAGAAAATAGGACCGCCACGAGGGGCAATTACAAGGTCAGCACCATAATTATCATTAGACCAAAGGCGAAGCTGCTGCCCAATACCAGCAGAATAGCTAGACCCCCAAGTGCCACGACTCCAAGGACCTGCGCCCCAACCCGTGCCGATTGTATAAACCGTATTTCCTGTTGGGTACTCATATTGAGCAGTAACTGTACCGCCCCCAGTAGCAGTAGATGAAGCGTTTGATGCGGCTGTAATTGTGTAAGTAGTTCCAGATGTGACTGTCTGTACTTGGTAATCCCCAGCAATCGTTAATCCACCTACAGCCGTAGCCCCAGAAAAGTAAACAAAATCGCCTACATTCGGGTTATATGAGCCGTCTGTTACAGTAACAGTGGCTGAACCCGAAGTAGTACCAAAAGGGTTTGTTAGCGTATCTGTTTGAACAATAGGCGTGATGTCATTATAGACACCGCCGTAATAAATATAGTACTTGGTATTTGTGCCTAAGCCTATATAAACATTACCTATACCAGCATCTCCACTTGCCCAGACCCATAAAGAACGACACACTCCATTAAATTGGCTGTTGGTAATCTGTTGCCAGCCACCGATTTTTTCTGGAAAGCCTGAACGAAAACGTACTTTATCCCCGTCATACCAGCCGCCTTCGTTGCTGTAGTCAGTACCTTCACGGTTAAGACCGGGTCTAAATTGTAGTTTTTGTAATGGCATGGTTTACCCTAATACGGATATGGCTTTGGCAATTTTAGCTTTGCGGTCATCAAGTCCAGTTAAACCGCCATTAATACGCTTAGTCATTGTATCGTAATCTTTGCTATCAGCCAAGGCATTTAGCCCCTTCTTGTTCCAAAACCACGCCGCCGACAAAGCAGCATAATGAGGCTCAACCAAAAGCTGTGGTTGATTAATAAGGTCAGCGCCAATAGCTTCTCCACATCGCTCATATAAATCACGCCCAGTTAGTTGTATGCAGCCTCTTCCGTGAAACTTGAACCCATCCCCATCTTCTTTATTGCCAAGGTCGGCCCTGCCGCCATATACTTTATTGGCTAGCTTTTCTGGGTTGTTAGCATAAGGAGCGGCTGCGTCAAGTGTTGGGAAACGGCTAGGCCAAACAGCCATAAGACGAGAAGCAGAGTAGTTAAGCCCCTCTTCTAAACGAGTAAAGTTGTTTGATTCGTGAGCGCACTGACCTACAAAGAAAGCCTGACGCACGGGGGTACTAATATCGTATTTCTGAAACGCCTCATTTAGCGGTTCAAGCCATTTTTGGTCTATACCGAGTGCTTGTAGTTGTGAGCTATTCATTTAATTCCTACCTGTGCATTAACTTTATTTGCTTTTTTTCTATTTTCAGAAGTAGGTATAACTTGCAAATTAGTTGGTACATGAAACCCAGAAACAAGCTTTCCAGCTAATGGAATAATGTGATCTACTTCGTAGTTTAATCCAAGTGAACGCAAAGAATTACAGTATTTATAGATGCATTCTATTTCAAATAAATCACCATCTGTAAGCCAAGAAGGGGTTCTTTGTATCAATCTAGCTCTTCTAATTGCTCTGTTTTTAGCAAACAAATGCCTTACACTTATTTCATAGGCTTTTATTTTTTCTTTATTGTCTTGTCTGTATTTAGCATAGTATTCACTTCTATCTGTTTTTTCTTTCCATAAAGCCCAGCGCTCTTTATAGCCTTCTTTATTTTCTTGGTAATGTTTTGCTTTTCTTTGGCTAACACAATTTTTACACGTAGAACGTACTCCAAACAAACATCTAGCTTGTTTATGGAAATCTGTTGTTGGTTTTACTATACCACACTTGTTACATGTTTTTTGCATTACTTTATCTCTGACTGTTGTCTAACCCATTCTTGTAACTCAACAAGCATTAATGTTGATTGACTACATTGTTCAACAAGTACTGGGTAGGCGGTTGCTGCATCAGTTCCTTTGGGGGTTGGGGAAATGCCGGACATTGGACTGCTACTGGGGTTGAGCTGCATCCTGCCATAATAATTGCGCAAAGCAGCAAGCTTACCTTCGTATTCATTTTGTATTCCTTGGTTAATTATTTGGTGTTCTTGTTCGACTGCTTGATTGTGTTCTTCTTGCGCTTTGGCGGTGGCTTCAACTCTCGCCTTGTATTCCACGTATCTACTATTACCGATATGGAAACCGCAAAAGAAAATACCAGCACAAATACCGACAGCCAGTCCAACTTTGATGTAATTAGCATATGTAGAAAAACCCGCAGTAATTAAGGACCACATTATTCCCCACCCGGTTCTGTTTTAGATTTCATCATTACACTAGCGCCACTAGCGCCAGACACAATACCAAGCGCTTCTGCTAATTCACGTAGGTTAACCGAGCCATGCATTACTTCATATCCAGCCATAAAAATAACAGCAACAAATCCAAGCAGCCAAGTAACCCTGCCCAAATCGTAGGTCTTATTGTCTTTTCCAGTCAGAAGTTGTTTTAATACTTCTTGCATGGGCTGTTACCCAATTAGGGCTTTTATTTCATCAGCAGTTAAACCAAGTGCAGTTAGTTTAGCTAGTGCAGAAGCCTTTGCAGATATGGCATCTTGTTCGGCTTGTGCCTCGGCAGTTTGTAGTTCTACTAATTTAGCTTGTGCGGCACTAGAATCATATTGCACTACTTGTTCATTTTTATCATAAGCGATACCGCCACGAATGGTAACAATAGCTGGATTTATTGCAAGAATTGCTTCATGTAAATTTGCCATATTAACTTCCTGATATTTCTAATAATGTTAAAGAACTGCTACCATTATTTACAGCATCTGTTGGGTTAAAAGTTCCAGAACTATTACGAATTGCAAAATATATGTTATAAGTAGTGGCAGAAGTTGTAGCTGGAGAATCTAAATAAATTAGTGGGCTTTGTCCTCTATTACCATTTGCTGCTTGGCTATAAGCCGCTCCATAAGCACCACTAGCATCGGCTACCGCTGGAGTCCATATTGCAGTTGCACCTCTATAAATGGCAAAACCCATACCAGCTCCAGATGCCGAACCAGTTGAATAAGAAATTTCTGCCATTACTAAAATTTTACTGTTTGTGCTTTGTGGTGTAATCGTTGCAGAAAATCCAGTTGTTACATAAGAGCTAGAAGATGTTGTAGATGAAGTAGTCGAAATAGCTTGCACTACTTGTATTACTGTCTGGCCGCTACCATATAAAGATACTGACATAATATGTCCTTAAATAGCCACTAATTCGGCAGTAGTTGTAGCAGCAGCAATAGCAGCACGGTCAGCTTGTAACTTAGCAGTAAAGTCAGCATCAGCTACTTCGTTAGCAATACCAGCCAAAGTGTTTAATTGGCGCTTTTGGGCTTCTTGAACAGCAGCAGCATTGAACTGAGCCAGCTTGATAGCTTGTGCTTTTGAAAAGTTTACTGTTACTGTAGAGCCTGACAATTCCCAAGCATCGAAAAAAGACGAATCAGCACCTTGTGGAAGAACTGAATCATCAATAATAATTGCACCTGCTGGGCAGTCTTTTGTTAAAACTTCATTAATAGGCAATTCGCCAGTTGGTACTGTTACAGATACTCCACCATTGGAGTTTGCATGAATGATTACTTGTGACATTATTTTTCCTTAAATTATCTATAAAAAGTAGCGCTTAAAGATTTATTATCCCAAAAAGTATTTGCATTGGGAGCACCAGAAGCTAATTGAATTGCAGAAGTTGTTTTTGTTGCTGGCCCAGTTGTTCTATTTCCATAAACAACAAAAGTAGAAATAGTGCCTGATGTATCATTAGCTAAACATCCAGTAACAACATTGTAATTAGTATCAACAAAAGCATTAGTAAAATTAATTGTATAAATTCCTGTGCTATTTCTTGTTACAGAAGAAATATTATAAGATGCTTGAACAGTTGCAACACTTCCTGTATATCCATCAAATTGCACCCAAGCCTTTGCACTACCATAAATGGCATTATCCATTGCGGTGCTATTACCAGCACCATCTTGTAAAGTATCAGCGACTATTGTTCCTGCCATGATTTATCCTTATCTATGAACAATTACTGCACATCTAGCGGCATCTTCCAATGCTCCACCATCATTTGAATTAAAAAATTCAAAAGCAGTTGTTGTATGTGTGGTTGATGGAGACATACCTAAATATGAGGTTGATGTAGTTGCAGTATTTCTTGAAGCCATACCAGCAACAGCATAATTAGCATCAGGTAAGGCTGTAGCAAAGTTTACTGTGTAATCTCCAGTAGCATTTCGAGTAACTGAACTTACATTAAATGAAGCATTAATTGTTACCGAAGAAATACCACCAAAATATACCCAAGCTACTGCAATGCCTGTATAAGCATTATTAGTACTAAAAACCCCAGTATCAGTATTTAATGTATTTGCTACTATTGTGCCAGCCATAATTTTTCCTTAAACTTTTAAAAAGTTATCTATTGCAATTTTAACAGCTTCTTTGCTCTCAAAATAGCCTAAAAAATGTCTTTTCCCATCTTTTGTAGTCCTAGCCTTAAATGGTCTGTTTCCAGTACATCTGTCAAAATGCCATCGCTTCATCGATGTTTCACCACCTGATTTATTGCACGATGGGCAAGTGACTACTTTGTACTTGTAACCACGCATTTTCAAACCCTTTTTTTCACGGGTTTCTGGAGACTGCATATAATTTTCTGGACCTTTTCCACCATCAGTTTGGTTTACAAGGTTAGCGCCCATATCTTTAAAGCATTCAACCAATAGTTTTTCGTGGTCAAACGCTTCTTCTTCAGTATTCCAGTCTGCTAGTATTTCAATGGATATTCCTCTAGCTTTCTTAACTACTTCACGCCACTTGTAGCTTCTATCTGAACGAGAAAAAGCCCTATCATCTTTACCCTTTCCGATGTAGAAAATTTCTCCTTTCGGAGTGTAGTGTGCGTATGTGTAATACATTAGTTAATAACCCATCTAGACCCTGTAGGAATCTGAACTACTACGCCAGTAGCCACTGTAATTGGGCCAGCAGATTCTCCGTTATTTCCAGATGTCATTGTATAGTTAGAAGTGATTGTTTGTCCATTTTCGTAGACGCAACCATTTGCCAATGGGGTAGTACCAGCAACCCAAACAAAAGCTGAACCATTCCAAACCAAGGCGGTATTAGCTGAAGTTGGTGCAGTTAAAAATGAAGTAGTACTAGATGCAGTTTGGTATAGGATTTGGTTAGCAGCACCACTAGCAACGTTAGTAGCTGTAGTAGCAACACCAGCAGCACCCACAGTTAAAGCAGACGCCGTACCAGTAAGCCCAGTACCCGGACCAGTAAACTGAGAAGAGGCAGTAATTATTGTGCCAGAAATAGCGGCAGCGGAAATAGCAGCAGCGGTCATAGCCCCTGTAAAGCTAGAAGTACCCGCTACAGTTAAATTACCATTTACGTTAAAGTTGCCAGCAGAACCGGTTTGGGCAGAATAAAAGTTAGTGCCATCACAATAAACCTGTACTGTAACCCCATTAGGCACAGTAATAACAGAACCAGTAGACCCGCCAATAGTGATTGCATACCCGCCAGAAGTGCTATTAGTAACCACATACATCTTGTTAACTAACGGGGCAATAACCTGATAAATCCCTGAGTTTGTACCAGAAACCACAAGCACCATATTGCGGGCTTCGTCTAATACACCATTTAAGTTAGTCAGGGTATAGTTGGCATTAGACATCGTGATGGTTTGTACGCCAGACACCGCCTGCTCAATTAGGGTCCAGTTTGTATTGGTGGTACTACCCCAGACGTTAGACTGTTCGCCGCTGCCTATTTGCTGTATCTTAAGCGATGTGGTGTATGAAGATGCCATTCTTTATCCTTATGGGTAGTTATTATTTACAGGTACCCAAACTATTGTTTGTCCGTCATTGATGCTTGTCCAAGTGCTTGATTCTGTGTTATTTACTGCTACCCAACTGCCTGCCTGCCCATCATTAATTTTAAACCAACCACGAGGGAATGGGCTGTCTAATAATACCAAATTTTCGGCTATCTGGCTACTAAATGAGGCAATTACTGTAATTGTATCAGCGGGGTTGATGTTTTCCGCTATTAGGGCATTGTAGATTTTTAGGGCTGTTTGGGCATCTGCTGCGCTCAAGGCTTCTGTGATGGCAGAGTTGTAGATTTTTACTACGACTTCAGATTCGGCTATTCCTAGCGCCTCGGCAATACTAGATACAAAACTAGCTATAACAGACTGGGAATCGGCGAAGGTAGAATTCTCTGAGACAACAACCCTAAATGTAGCTACAGCAGTTTCGGTTTCCGTTAAGGTTGTGGCTTCTTGTACTGCGGCAGCAAAAGCGGCTTGGACAGTCTGGGTATTATCTAGGGTAGTTGATTCTGTGATTGCTGCACTAAAAGCTAATACAACTGACTCTAAATCCGCTATGTTTAAAGCTTCGGATATAGCCGCAGTAAAAGTAGCAATTACAGATTCGCTATCGGTTTCCGCTAAAATTGATTCAACAACAGCTACCGAGAACGTGGCAATAACCGATTCGGCATCAGCCTCAGAAAGAATATCCTCAGAAATTGAACTTAAAAAACTAGCTAATACAGATGCGGTATCGGCAGCATCTAGGTTTTCTGTAATAGCGCTTAGGAAAGCTGTAACTACAGTACTAGAATCGGCTAGGGTTAGGCTTT
>Ga0207955_1000030_pt1 | contig 61039 bp, 93 predicted proteins | sample CryBogCBE29Jun09_FD_184563 | JGI IMG/M metagenome (GOLD analysis project Ga0207955, IMG submission 184563) | Freshwater microbial communities from Crystal Bog, Wisconsin, USA - CBE29Jun09 (SPAdes) (version 2) | ecosystem: Environmental > Aquatic > Freshwater > Lake | place: Crystal Bog... | reverse complement strand
CACAAAAACAACAAGCCCAAGACTTGGTAGCACAAGGCAAATCTTTGTCTGATGCTATTAACCAAACGGCACAACAAAGCCAAGCGGGTTTGAGCAATTTGACCAATACGGTTAATGCTAATCAAGCTTCTACCAATGCAGCATTGTCAAACTTAAGTGCTCAAGATCAAGCAAATTATGCTAATCTGACAGCAGCACAAAAGCAACAAGCACAAGACTTGGCAGCACAAGGTCAATCATTGTCCAGTGCTATTGGTCAAGTGGCACAACAAAGTCAAACGGGTTTAAGCAATTTATCCAATACGGTGAATGCTAATCAAGCTTCTACTACGGCGGCTTTGACTGGCCTAAGTGCTCAAGATCAAGCAAACTATAATAGTCTATCGGCGGGGCAACAACAACAAGCACAAGCTTTAGCTGCACAAGGCACTTCGTTAAGTGCTGCAATTGCTGCTGTTGGTGCAGCTGGTGCTGCAGGTTTAAGTAATTTGGCCAGTACAGTTGCTTCTAATCAAGCTGCTACAACTTCCGCTTTAGGAACAGTAAATTCGGGGTTATCACAATTGCAAAATGCTAATAAAGTTTCCCAAGCACAACAAGCGCTTGACAATACTAAACTCGCCCCTTATAAGGCACAAACAATAAAAGGTAATACCGTGAACTTAATCGGAGAAAACCCACTAACGGCCACTTTGGCTCCTTTAGATAGCCAATCTGTTAATCCTTATCAAGTCCAATATAACGCAAAAGAGGGTGGGCATATTGCAAGTTTTTCTGAAGGTAGTAATGATGGTATCGCAGCAGATGATACCTTTAATGTACCAGAATCAGCAGGCAATTTAATTCCTGTAAGCCATTCGCCATTAATTTGGCATGGTAACCCCGGCAAAACACAAAACTTTACTACTGGTTTGGCTTCTCCGCATTTGGGCGCAATTCATATTCAGGCCCGCGCAGATGGTGGTACAATACACGAAGAACATCATCCAGAGTTTTATAGTGAAGGGGGCTTGAATGCTGTTCATAATAGTAACACTTATGTTACTGGTAAAGGCGATGGCACAAGTGATAGCATTCCAGCCATGCTAGCAAACGGCGAATTTGTTATTCCAGCAGACGTAGTGTCTAGTTTAGGTAATGGCGATAACACAAGTGGGGCTAGCGTATTGGATCAATTTTTACAAGTGATTCGGCATCATAAGCGTGATGCAGCACCGGATCAATTACCGCCCGATAGCAAAGGCCCATTAACTTATTTAGCAGAAGCACAACATAAGGCGAAAAAAGCATGAGCGCACTAACACAACTCACAAGCACTACGGGCTCAACCGCCACGACGCTTCCGTCTTGGTACGATACAGCCCAACAAAACATTGTCAACCAGGCTCAAACTGCTGCTTCTGCAGCGCCACAGTTTAGTCAAACAGTTGGCCAAAATGCAATTAACCAACTTGGTGGAACCAATGGGCAAGTTAACCCGTTTGCGGCACCGACAACCACATTAAATCAAATTGCAAGTGGGGCAGCAAACCCATTTACAACCAATGCTCAAGGGCAAATGACGCCCGATACAAGCACCCCTCTTGGCGGTTTGTATGCAGCACAACAGCAACAGCTACAACAAATGTTGCCGACTATATTGGCACAACCAGAGGCCCAAAACATTGGTTCGGGCAACTTTGGTAGCTTGCGTGGTCAGACAGCGAACGCCACTGCAGAGGGTAATGCGCTGGCAACCTTGCAAGCTAACCAATTGCAAAATGCTATTCAAAATCAAACAACTGGTGTCAATGCTGCTAAGGGTGCTGCTGACGTTGGTCAAATGAACTTGGCAGATTTGCTCAGTGCTGGCCAAACACAAATGGCTGTGCCATTTCAAAATACTGCTAATGAAGCAAATATTATTGGTGGTATCAACGCACCCACAACGGTTAACACACAACAAAATCAACCGCTTATTAGCCAAATTACTTCTGCTGCAGCTGCATTGGGTGGTTTGCCTAGCGGAGTCAATAATCTGTTAACTAACATGGGTATTAAAGGCGGTTTGTCCGGTTTGTCTGGTTTGTTTAATAGCACACCTACCAACCCTGGCACAGACAACTCTTTGCAAACGGCAATTAATAGTGGCCAAACAGGCACTGATGCAAATGGTAATGCGTTGTATACTGCACCAAGCGGTACAACATATCTTTCTGACGGAACTTCGGTTGGTCCGTAATAAGGAATAAATATGGCACTCGAAACATTAGACGACGACAATCAATCTTCCAGCAACGAACCAGTGCAGACCCGTGCTACTGTTAATCTTGGTGGCACTAAATTTCCGGTTTCTGCAGGGATGGATTCTGCAACCATTTTAAGAAACCTGCAAGCTGAAATGGATCGTAGGCAAGCTGCTATGCCTAGTGACTTCATGATGGGTTTGTACAAAGCTTCCGCTATTGCCAAGGGCAGTCCTGAAGCTGCGGCCAATATGGATGCACAACGCCAAGCTCAGTTGAATCAATTGTTCAACATGAAAATGCAAGCAGAAGCGTTCCGTGCTGCTCAAGCACAACAAGATCGTGCAAGCCAAACTTTTGCCGCTGCTAACCCCAATGTGCCAGCTCAAGGTGCTGCTTCTCAAGGTGCTGCTTCTCAAGGTGCTGCTTCTCAAGGTGCTTCTTTAAATCAAAATATCGGTTCTTATAATAGTATTCCTGGCGATATTAAGAGTGAGCTTTATGCCCAAGCAGAACAAGAAGCTCGATCAAGCGGCGATCCTACAAAAGCTTTGTCTAAATATCACGAAAAGTTAAATAAATTTTTAATTACTAAATTTCAGTCTGAGCAAAACGCTGCCAACAATCCAGAGAACTATAAACAAACTTCTGTATTTGTTCCTGAGTTGGGTAGAACTTTAGATTTAACACCGCCTCAAGTTAAACAATATTTGAGTGAAGGTTTGCGTTTGCCCGATGGTACGGTAATTAAATATGGTGGCCAAAAACCCACAGCACAACCTGTAGCAACACAACCTGCAACAGCACAACCCGCAACAGCACAACCCGCAGCAGCACAACCTGCAGCAGCACAACCTGCAGCAGCACAACCTGCAGCAGCACAGCCTGCAGCACAGCCTGCAGCACAGCCTGCAGCACAGCCTGCAGCACAGCCTGCAGCACAGCCTGCAGCACAGCCTGCAGCACAGCCTGCAGCACAAGTCCCCAACTTTGGTATTCAACCAACACATATTCGCCAAGTAGAATCAAATAATACTGCTTTTGCTGAAGGTCCTTATGTTCCCGGCCAAGGAACTGCTAAGAGTTCTATGCAGGTTATGGATGCTACAGCCGCTAACCCCGGGTTCGGTATTAAGCCTGCTCAATTAACTGGCGATAAAATTAACGATGAAGCCGAACGGGTTCGCGTTGGAACTGAATACTTTAACGCCATGAAAAAGCGTTATGGTAATGATGCTGTTGCCGCTGCTGCATATAACTGGGGCCCCGGTAATGTAGATAAGTGGATTAAAAATGGTGCGGATCCAAGTGCTTTACCTGCTTCTGTTAAAGACTATGTTAGCAAAGTCATGGCAGTTGCTGGGGGAAATCAAGCTGGTCCTTCGCAACTTTCAACAAATATTCAAGGCGCGGCTCCTACTCCAGTAGCAACTAAAACCGGTTTGCAACAACCTGTTCCGAGCCAACAATCTACTATTACGCCGGTATCGCCCATAACTCCAGTTCAAAAACCCAATTTTGAAGTACCGACTTCGTTTGTTAAACCTTATCCAAACCCGCAAAGTAAAGAAGAGGTAGCACAAAACGAAAAAGCGCTTGAAGAGTTCCGTAAACAACAAACTCAAATTCAGACTAAAAAAGCTGAAACTGGCGTTACAACAGCTGCAAAATCAGATGAAACAGAACGTCAAAAAGCTGGTGAGTTTATTTCTAAGATGAGTTCTGAAGCAGATCGAGCTGATGAAGTTATCAGAACAGCCAATCAAATCATTGGTCATGCAACATCGCATCCTGAAGATTTTGGTTGGAGCAAACAGCCAATATCAAAAGGCTTGCTTGGCCCCACATTAAATATTGTGAAACCAATTCCTTTCTTGGGCGAAGATGTAAGCCAAGGAATTGAAAAAGCTGTTGAAGCATTCCAACCTGAAGGGGTTGCTGCTCGTCGAGATCTAACAAACGGCAACGCCAAAAAACTTGGTATGGACTTTGCTGCTGAACAATTTGCTGGATCTGGCGCACGTTTGGGTGTTGGCCTAGAAAAAATGGCTGCTGATGCTAAAACTTTGGGGACAGATCATACTGCAATGACAAACATTGCTAATGCTACATTGATTAAACTTGCATATGAAAAAACCAAAGAACAAGCTGCAGCTTGGAGAACATTTAAGGCGGCTAATCCAGATGCAAGCCCATACGATTTCTTGCAATCTAATGAAAATCAAGCGATTAAAGCTAAATTTAATACTAGATTGGATTCGATGGAAACTCAATTACGCCAACAATTCCCTCAGTATTTTAATGACTCCACGGTTAGTAGTGCAACCAGCTCAAAGCCTAAACGCCCGCTATCTGAATTTACTAAAAAATAATAGGAAAAATTATGGCTGAATTTGATGTAGAAGGCGCAAGAAAAGAAGGCTATTCTGATGAAGAAATAGCCCGACATTTAGCTGATAAAAACAACATTGATTATGACGCTGCAGTTAATAAAGGGGGCTATAAACCTCATGAAATAATTCAGCAATTTACCGGTGTGGGTCCCGGCCAATCACAAGTAAACCCAATCACATCCTCTCCGGTTTCTAATGCGGTTGCTGGTGCTGGTGTGGGCTTGGCTGGTGCTGCAACAAGATATGGCCTTGGTAAAAGTATTAATGCTTTAGGATCTGTATTTGGTTCAGGCTCTCAAGCAGCTGCAGCTGCTGCAATGAATCCAAATTCGGCTACGGGTTTACAAGCTTATTTGGATAGCCAGTTATTTCAGCACAATATAAACCCGCCTATTAGTGAAGTAGAAAAATTTACTGGTCAAAGAATAGCAAGCCCAAGTGAAGCACAGGCCGCAATTAAAAAAATTAATGGTAGCCCAGCTAAATTGGTTGATGATATAAGAAATGTTAATGGGCAATGGCAATATTTTGGACAAAAAGTGCAACCTCCTATTGCGCCGATGGACGTTACACCATTAAAAACTAAGTTTGCTATTCCACAAGCTCCGACCACCGCCGTTGGCAAAATGGTTCAAGCAACACCTAAAATAGCTCAATCTGTTTTAAAACATGCCATGCCTGTTGTAGCAGGAGCTGGTATTGGATATGATTTGCAAGATGCTTTAAATAGGTGGAATTCTGGCGAGGAAGGTAGAGCAATTGTTTCTGGTCTTGGAGCAATTGGTAGCGCAGCATCTTTGATTCCGACACCCTATACTCGGGGCATAGGAACCGCCGTATCTGTTGGTGCGCCGTTGTTAAATGCTTATCTTGATAGTCAATTAGGCCATGAAAAAACTCCTCCGAAAGAAAAACCTGCGTCGTTTTCTTATGGATTAAAAGAAGGCGGCGCTGTTTCCGAAATGAAGGCCGCACTTAAAATGAAGAACGGCGGTTTGTACGAAAATATTCATGCCAAACAGGAGCGTATCGCCCACGGTTCTGGTGAACATATGCATAAACCTGGTTCAAAAGGCGCACCGTCAGAGCAGGATTTCATTGAGTCGGCCAAAACCGCCAAAATGAAAGAAGGCGGTTTGTCCTTGTCTGTTGGCCGTGGTGAAAAGCTGCCTGTTTCCCAAGGTGCTGGTCTGACCGCTAAGGGTCGTGAAAAGTACAACCGTGAGACTGGTTCACACTTGCAAGCACCCCAGCCCGAAGGCGGGGCACGAAAGGACTCTTTCTGCGCTCGTATGCAAGGTGTTGTGGACCATGCCAAAGGCGACGCTGAGAGAGCCAAAGCGTCCCTCAAGCGCTGGAAGTGCTAATCACTTCCTGAATCTATCGCCAACCCATCCCTCAGCTGCAATCGGAATATCGTGAGCCCAGCTGGGGGCAATGGTCATGTGCGAGATCATATCGGTTAGTTTGTCTTCTGCGTCAGTATTTTGTTCGACACAAAGGATTTCATCGTGAATCAGCCCGACTACACCATAGCCCACATTCTCCAGCCGTACCACGGCTTCGGCAAGGAGATCCCTTGCGGTGCCTTGAACGGACGACTGAAAGATGCTGGAGCCCAAAAGATTATTGCGCTTCCACTGCCTCGTAAGCGTATTCTGGCTCCTGACAGTAATGCCCATCTTAGTAGCGCCCCAAGGGGTTTGGACCTCCTCGACTAACGGGGCCTGCCAGCATATTAGCCTGCCACTGGGTAAGCGCATCCACAGGGCGTTATTCGAGCATTTGAACGCCACACGGCCATTCTCTAACCCAGTAGCAGTTCCGGGTGACATAATGGCCTGTATGGCCTTGTCTTCCATCTCGTGCCAACATGCCTTCACTTTGAAGTAGCTCTCACGGTACTTGTTCACCGCCATTTCAGCTTGGGGCAATGACAACTTGACCCCCATGCCCTCAGCATACGCCACCAAACCTTTTGGCCCTTGGCCAAACAGGCATCCCAACACCGCCGACTTACTGATCTGGCGCATTTCTTTGGTCACTTCAGCATAGGGCACTTGGTACAGCGCCTCTGAGGCAAACACCTTGTATTCATCCAAACCGTTTCTGAACATATCCACTTTGTCTTTTTGACCTGGTATCCACACGCCAACACGGTTTTCAATCGAGCTGAAATCCGCATCCAAGAATACATGCCCATCAGGGGCCTTGATCACGCTTCTGACAAGCGAAGATAGTTCGGGAATACTACCACGGCCACCACCTACTAAAATGCGTTCTACGGCCTCTGGTATCTGATCGTCCTTTAGTGACGGTCTGGGTAAGTTCTGGATGTTCAGACCACCACGGCTGGCCCAACGTCCTGTGCTGGCCCCGTGGTACACCAGCAAATTACGAATCCGGCCACCGTTTTGAATTTCCAGCATCTTCTCGAACTTGGCCACACTGGTGCTGGAACCCTCACTGCGGTACTGCAGCACCTTTTTCACCGCCTCTGACAGCTCTGTATTCGTTGCCAATTTGGCAACTGTTTCAGCGGTTAGATTGTCAACTTGGACGCCTTGAGTTGCTAACCACTCACCCAATTTGGCCGGTTGTTTGGCACTGATGCCGCCAGTAATGGCCTTGATGCCAACATCGATATCGTCCTTCTCTGCGTTGACTGCCTTGATGGCATTGTCCAATTCTTTTGTATCAATTGGAACGCCACGTTCATTAATTTTGTTGGTCAAGACCCAGATGTGCTGCTCATTGGGTGTAATTGGGCGTAGTTTTGTCGCCAGAGCCATTTCTGTTTTGACATCTTGAACGCAATAAGAAAACATCTGAGTTAACAGCTCAGGATCCTTGTTAAACGTCCCGTCTTTTTGTGGTTTGGAAAGCTTTTGAATTAGTCGTTTGCCTGCTGGGTCTTTTTGTTCTGTGACCCGCACAAACAGGGCGGCTTCTTCCAAGCTTTGGGGTACATTGTTGGCCGCTGCCCACGCCATTGTGTCAATCATCTGTTCCCATTTGACAGGTAGATCCAACACGTATTTCATAATGTGAAATTCAAAGGCGGCATTCCAGGCTTGGAACGATGCCTTCGAGTTAAAGAATACATTGGGGAATGGGACCTCTGGGTGCCAGAGTAGTACCGGACCTCCATCGACGGAGTAGGCCATGCAGATGACCTCGGTACTTGGGTGCTTGGCGTAGTTGTCCAAGCCTACAGTTGGCAGGTCGGCCACACTGCGTGTTTCAAAGTCAAGATTAATTCTCATAAAAGCTCCTATGGCAAGCTGACGCATCAGCGGTTTGAATATGTCGGTACTTATTGCTAAGTACCGACAATTTAGACTATATCAGATTTCGCAAACACCTGCAACGCAAGCCAGCATTTGGGCTCCTTCCACATTATCAGTGATTTCGCGGAATTCTTCCCAGTCAATAGTTGGCATTTTGGCCTTTAGCTCGTTGTATTCTGCTTCAGATATCTCTTCATACGGTGCCTGGCGATAGCTGCCCCCGTCATAAGGTAGGTAAGACACGCCGCTAATTTCGTCGAAGTGTTCCCACGTCCAAGCGCCAACAGCAGGCCAATCTTTCTCTTCAACCGAGATAGTGACGGAAGGCTTATGTTCACACCAGTGACGCTGATATGTGAGCCAGAGTGATAAATGGCTGATTGGATTAACATCCGCTCTTGTGAGTCCGTCAGGCGCCCGTTGAGGGAAACTAAAGACGGTGGTCTGGGTAGGTTTATATACGCAGTCTTCTGCTGGAACTCCTTGCTGGACCAAGAACTGCGATAGGGGATCCTTTTTGTCTCCACGAACCCTACGAACATAGAATTTGCTGTGACGGGGATGAATCCCCGAGGCGCTATCGACCAACTGGGAAACTGTGCCCGAGGGTTTGACGCAAGTAATGGATGCGCTTCGAGGGATCCCAAGCAGGTCTGCAAACTCGTGGTTTGCTCGTCGTGCTTCTTCTCGTAGTTCGCTAAGTAACTCATTTAATTCCTCACCTTCGGTGCATAGTCGTAAGTTGTCATAGATTCCCGTGAGCGATACCCCGAGGAGCCTTTCTTCTTCTGTATTTCGTTGCCACACTTTTCGCAAGTAAGGGAACTTGGTGAATGTCGCTTGGATGGTTCCAAGAATAGAAGCCACCCGCACTTTTTGCAGGAGAGTCTCTTTTGTGTCGTCATGGCGAACTACAACCTCAGTAAGATTACAGAATTGATATGGTCGAAGGACAATCTCCGAGCAAGGATTAGTTCCGAACTCAAAGTTTGGATCACGATGCCCATATTTTTCAACCGTCTTACGAGCAGCTTCCCGATTAAAAATCCCTCGTTCACCGGAATGGGAGTTGTAAAGTGACAACCACTCTTCCATGAATTTTCCGACAGTAGGTGTTTCGTTATACACCGCACTATTGTTCGCAAGCGCACGATGCGGCGCAGTTTCCCACCACGGGCCAGCTTTAGCATGACGAATCCTTTCATCGTCCAAATCGGACAAACTAATCATAGCAGAACGGCGCACACCGCCAACCACCACGACTTCACCAATTTTACACATTAAATCGTGGCACTCAAGTGAATTGAGTTTGCGACCTTTTGCGCCCTTAAACAAGTTTACCGCAAAAGCAAACAAGTCTACCAATGGCTCAGGACCACTGGCACGGCCACCAAACGTCTTCAAACGGGCACCAGCGGGGCGCACCTTGCTAACGTCCCACTTGGGGATTTCGCCAGCATACAACAGCGCCAGCAACAAACGCAACGACTTGGCCCAACCTTCTTTGGAGTCATGCACATTGATCACATGGTCACCATTGAACATTTGATCTGGCACTTCGGGTAGCAGGTTGATGTATTTGGACTCTACCGAGAAACCAACGCCTGTGCCACACAACAAGATAAACATGGCTTCGTCAAACGCTTTGACATCATCGATTGGCAAATACGAACAATTATAAACGCAAGTATTGTCGCGGTCTGCGCTTTTACCAGCGGTCATCATGGCCCGCATAGAAGGCATCACATGCAGATTCAAAATTGCGTTTCGGATATCCTCTTTCAACTCTTTGTTGTCTGCAATCTTTTCTGTTCGGCTAAACACATAGTCAACATAACGGTTAACTGTCTCACTCCAATGTTCACGGCGACCCTTGTCGTCAATGAAACGGGCATACCTGCTGGCAGCGATATATTCCATGTATTGGTTCATCTTAGTCATTTGTAATTCTCCACATTGTCATTGCGTTAGTAACTTTATCTCCGCCCATTAGAAATGCAATAGTTTGGCTACCGTAGCCCATCTCTTTTAAAGATTTAATGGTATCAACAACTTCCCCAAAAAACTTTTTAGGACTCACCCATTTTTTAGTTTGCTGTTTATTAAAAATAGGTTGAATTTCTAAAATCAATTTAGATTCAAATTTTTCTGCCGCTTCATTTGTCAAACCTTTTTGTAAAATTGTAACTAAATCATCCATAGTGTATCCGTTTTCTAAAAGGTTTTTTAGGTAAACAGAATACTCAGGGCTTCTATTACTTCCTCGGCATAACCATGCTCGTTCATACGACCCTTTTCCGATATACAGAATTTCTCCTGTTTCGGGGTTTGCGTGTTGATACACATAAAATTTCATATTTTTCTTGTTGTTAAAGGGAAGAAAACCCGCCGAAGCGGGTTGCTTAATTAAAGGGCAGTTACGCCCTTGACTTACACAGCGAAGTCTGCAGCTGCGTTCGACACACCGCCAAGTCGCTCACCTTCCTCGGTCTTTTGGACGTTGGCGAGGCCATAAGCGATGCCCTTAGAACCTGCTGAGTTATAAGGGTACAGTGTTACCGAAGCGCGGCCATAGCATCCGCTATAGAACTCTTCTGGATCCATAATGGCATTTAAATCCGCATCGACAACGCCAGGCTTTTGGGCCGAGTTGGCATTGAAGAAGTAGCAGTTTGCATATGCTGGATCTTCTGGTTTTTCTACGTCTCCATCACGCAGACCACCTTTCAGAACTGGTGGCACTTTGCCGCCAAAGAAGGCAGCGTTTTGGGTTTTGCAGTCGTTGAACGCTTTGTTCAGCTTGTCCACTGTGGCCTTGTCAGACTTGGGCACAATGATCGAGCAGCGGTACTTGGGAGAACCGCCGTCCACACCAGCTGTTGGCTGGAACACGCTGACATAAGAAAAACGAACCTTACCGGTTACGACTTTGATTTTCACTGATTGAGACATAATTTACCTTTTTAACGAAAGAGCTGGACTTAAATAGGGGCCAGCTCGTCTACCCTTGTTAGCAATCATACAGCATTTGTATGTTTGCCAACGCATTTCTTATTGCCAATGCGCTGACCAGATCCAACTGGTACTCCTCATTTGACAACAACTCTCTATCATGAACTAAGAACTCAATGACCTCGAAAGCTGACTCCCGAATGGCCCTCAAATCTTCCCACGATTCTGCCACTTTAAGCTCGGTGAAGTGTTTTGTCAACCCCTCAATGGCTAGATCTGGAACCATCACCTTGAAACCAACCATCTGCTGAATCATTTTGCTGCTATTGTAAGGCCTACGTTGCCAATACTATAACCCAAAAATGAGATCGCAATTCCTAAATTTCCTTTGATGTACTGATCTATGGCAATGGCCAAGTATACAACACCTACGGCAGCAATCAACCACTGGCTCATGTAAAATCCTCCTTTACGCTGGTGTCACGTACCAATTTAGGACTGCCAGTAGGACGTACAATGAGATCACCGAGTACGGAAACGATATCGCCTTTTTTGCCAAGCTTCTCAAGCTTTGCAATAGATTTAAGAGTCGATGGTTCATAAATTTCCTCCGGCTTGTATCCTTTTTCCAACAGCACTTGTGCGGCCAGTTCTTGGTCGCCCACTTTACGATGTGTTGCTGTGGTTGTCAACTTGTAGCCCAATGGTAGCACACCATTTTCGACTGCTTCGTTGAGCATGTAGGATTTTACATCATTGGCCCAAGTAGTGAGCTGGTCGGCGCGGCTAAACACCAAATCCAATTCATCTTGGGTCAACAGGGGAGGATCACGAAACTCCAGTTTGGCCAGTTCGTTAACAAAGTCGCTTCTGGCTCGGCATTGTGGTTTGGCCTTGCAAAACTGGCAGTGTTCACCAGGCACAAAATCACCAGTGCCAATCCAAGCTTTCTTGGCTTTGGGTTTTACTACAAATTCGGCCCAATCTAACAGTTTTGCCGTTGTAGTTGACTCAGTTGTAATGCTGTCTTTTCGAGGTTGGCAGATCGTGTATTCAATTTCCTTGATACCGGGGTATTTAGGCTTGTATTTTTCATATGCGCCGAGTGCGTACAGGCGTAGTTGGGAGTTCCCTGTAGCATCTACACTAACCCCCGCCCCATACTTGAGGTCGATCACACGAATTTTATGGCCGGAAATTATTACGACATCAGCGCTGCCATGACCCTCCGGAACGTAGCTGTCGTAGTTGACTCTCTGCTCAAATAGTGGAACATCGCCGTCTCCAATTTGACTTCTAACGTAAACCACGTACCCACCAATGTATTCTTCCATTTCAGCATTGTAGTATTTCTCCAGTTTGATGCGCTCGTATTCAGCTTGAAACTCTTCTTCAGTAATTTGATCATAATGCCGACGCAAATAATTTTCGGCTAGTTCATGGGCCAAAGTGCCTTCAGCAGCAGGATCATGCGTTCCTGGTTTTCTTTTTGGTTCTGGTAAAGTAGCTTCCAGTCGGGCACTAGGAGTACAAGCCATCCATCGATGGCTAGAAGAAGGGGAGAGAAGTGCGTGAGCGCTCATAAAAATACTTTTAAATGGTGTTAAAGCATTGTAGCATGTTTATTTAAATATTCAATAGCAGATTCTAACGCTATTACGGAATCTTTAAACAGTCCCAGACCTTGATTACATTTTTGGCATAGAAGTCCTCGGACCTTACCGCTACTATGGCAATGATCAATATGAGCAGATTTGTTTCCTATTTCTATAGACATCTTACAAATAGCACATTTGCTATCTTGTTGCTCTTTTAAGTTTTGTACAAATTCAAACGAGACACCAAATTCTCGCACCCACCGAGCATTTTTTACTTTTTCTGGATTTTTTCTTTGCCAGTTTTGCACTACTTTAGTGTGGCAAGACTTACAACGGTAGTATTTTCCGTCTTTTTTCCTTTTGTCCGAATTGAATTCAGATAAAGGTTTTTGCTCTTTACATGTAGAACAAGTTTTCATGAATGCCCCCTAAAGCATGTTGGTGCGGTATTCGGTTAGGGAACCGACAGGGGAGCTACCCTTTTCCCGCTTAATTGTACTGGGCTATTCGCCAGCTTTTTTAAGATTATTGATAAGGTCTTTTACTGCGCCAGCAAAATCCACTGTGATCTCCGCTTTGACATCCAGTTTGTTGTCACGGGTTTCACGGTAGGTTTCACCAAATTGGCCGCGCAAGGCAATTTCAGCCAAGCGGGAATTGAATGCTTTATTACCAACATTGGCCAAGATTTCACGTTCCCAATAGGCTTGGGAGTGGACCAATGCTAGATCGAGGGCTTGCTCGAACTCAGGGTATTTCTTTTTAAAGCTTTCCGCTGCATAGCGGGAGATACCCAAGTCTGCCCACATCATGCGTTGGGACGCACCAGTCTTGCCCATTTCAATGACTCGTTCGCACATTGAGGGATCGTACTTGGATGTTGTGGCAGGTTTTTTGGGTGTGGTCATGTTATTCTTATACAAGAGTAAATTAGGGGAGCGGAAACTCCCCTAATACTACTAATGCAAATTAGTCGCCTTTTTGGCCCGACTCATGCTGCTTTTTGGCAATTTGCACTTCTCGGAGCGCCTGATTAATAAGCACTCGGGTCATTGCACCCGCCAATTCGGCCCGTTTGGGGTCCAATTTAACTGGCGGGGCTTCATACCCACCCTTGTTCATCAGGCCATTAAGCAGGTTGCTCGGTTGCTTCATCAGCACTCTCCTGCGGTTCCAAAGCGGCTACTTGGGGGTTTGCTTGGGTAATGATCCAAGCAATAGGCTGGTTTGCCTTTACAAAAGGTGCATCACCCAAAATCTGCAAAATGGCATTGACCTGGTCAACGGTCAACTCCAACTTAATAATTTCCTGTCCGATCATACAATTTTCCTTTCATGAACTAAAAACTCAAAACAATCCCACAACTCCTGCATTCGCATATCATGAAGGGCAGAAATGCCAATCATGACGTTTGCAAATTCATCTTCGCTCATTGGTTTTGGCCCGTCCAATTGACGTTTCAACACCAAATCAACATCTTCTTTTGTTTGCCAAGCTTTATAGATTAGCTGCTCCAAATCAAATCGGTCTTTAGCCGCCATCACGCACCTCGTCAAAAAGATTTTGAAAGTTTTCTTGTAACTCTTCTAATGATGTTTCTAGCAACTTTTCAACATGATAAATCATATGAATGTTGGTTTCCCTAGAAATGTCCTCAGCACTCATGGCCATCAAACTCATAATGTGTTTAGGAACGTTCAAATCAATAATACTTGATTCTAGTTTGGTCAAGGAATCCCAGTGTTTCATTTTAATTCCTCCATAGCACGTTTTAAATAAATTGCTTGGTCCAAACATTCCTCATAGGCATGTTGGAGCCACTGCTTCAAAGTCAATGGGTTTTCACGCACTGTGGTTTTGTATTTGCGAATACCTAACTCTTGCCGTCTGGCAATATCATCGCAAACTTCTTTTTCAGTTCCGATTACTGGCATATTCTTCTCGCAGGTTGTTTACAATTTCGGTTGCCTCCTCCATTGTCTCACAAAAGAACACCGCCCGCAAGGGCTTGTATGCGTCTGTGTTCAACACAACGTTCTCGCTGTCCAACTGAATGTCAATCATCAATTGGGGGTTCTCATCAGTGCCGTACTCAATCACAAAAATCATTTGCTTAACTCCTCTTTAATCAGCATTATAGCCTTAGTAAAATGATAGCGCCAGTACTTTTTTGTGACGCCAATATCCTCGTTGTTTTTGCCCGACAAGAAAGCTTCAATCACTTTCTTTTCGTGCTTCTCCAGCTTGTTGTCCACGATCTGAATCACATCAAACAGGTTGTCTGTTTCGCTTTCCAGATGCAATTTGTAAGACAAGCTATCCAAATCGTCAATTTCCAGTGGGTCAATCTCCTCATCTGACAGCCGAGGGTTTGCGTAGTTTACTTTGTGTTTCATTATAGTTTTAATTCTTCCAGCACTGCGTCTTGTGTTGTTATTTTACCCTCAAGCACCATCACCACCTTTTCGTCAATTGTATTCTCTGCGACTAAATGATGGATAATAACAGGTTTTTCTTGGCCTTGCCGATGGATACGGGCATTGGCTTGAATATAATCCTCGGCGCTCCAGGGCAGATCAAACCATACCATCTGTGCAATTGCTGCAGTGTTACATTGTAAATTGATACCGATGCCGCCGGACTTTGGATGAGCAAGTAATAAGGGTATTTTACCCTGCCGCCACGCTTCGATGTTGGAATCCGATAGAACTTGAGCGTGTGGGAATCGAGCCCTGATACGTTCAAGACTAAACTTAAAATTGTAAAAAAGCAAAGTCGGAGCGTTTTGTTCTTCGAGTATAGACTCCAAATATTCCAGCTTGCTTTCGTGTAGACTGTGCCATTCACCTTGTTCGTCGTATAGCGCCCCCGACGTGGCTTGGAGTAACTTGTTAGCCAAGGCCGCTGCGGAAACTGCTGTGATGGTTCCGTCAGACATATCGAGAACCATATCTTTTTTGAGCTTTTCATAATGTGAAATGGTCTGTGGGTCTAAAATAACTTTTTGGTACAAATTGGTTCGTTCTGGCAAGGTCAGATAATCTTCTGCTTTTAAACTAAAACAGATATCGCTGACCTTTTCCAGAATTTGCTTATCAGCACCAGGCTTTAACTTCCAATTATATACAACGCCTGTGTGCCGATTACGCTGGTCAGGATCCAAGTATTTAGATCGGAATTTGCTTATGGAGGACTCTAACCTCGATCCAAGGTCCAATATGCCAACTTGACTCCATATATCTTGGAGTGACTGCGGGGTTGGAGTTCCAGTCAATATTATACGTCGGGTAAATTGACGTAAATGCTTTTTTAACGCTTTGAAACGCTTCGTCGAAGGATCCTTCATTCTGCTTGACTCGTCTACTATCAAGTAGTCGAACTGCCTTTGGTTCGAGTCCAAGAGCCATACTAAGTTTTCCAAGTTGACGATGTATATGTCGGATTTGCTCTTCAAGGCGTTCAGCCTTTGAGCTGGAGTACCCATCACTTTCACCGCTGTCATGTGCCGCAAGTGCTCCCACTTCTGACACTCCTGCGCCCAAACTGATTCCGCCACCTTCTTCGGCGCTACTATCAGTGTAGATCCCCGTGGGGATTCCGCTATAATCGTCAGTGCTGTCGTTGTCTTGCCCAGCCCTGGCTCCATGAATAACCCCAGATGGGGCATTGTTTTCGCTTTGCATACCATTTCCTCCTGATAAGGATGTAAGTTACTACGCTTTAACATAATAGGTGTTCCAGTAGGGCGTCGATCTCAGCCTTACTTCGCAACACCACTACGGGGAAGCCCTGTGCCTTGAGCTGCTCGAACACCACCCGTTGTCGTTCGGATATAACGCCAGTTTCGGTTTTTAGCTCCACTAACTGTATTTTCTGATTTAGAAATACTATCCGGTCCGGCACTCCGCTTATCGTCGAGATCCACTTGTAGCACAAGCCCCCCTTCTCCTTCACCTTCTTTACCAACCTTGCTTCTAGTTCTTTTTCGAGCATCGAGGTCTTTCTCCATCTTAACGGCTTGGGTCAACTGTTTGACAATATGCTCTGTCAAATAGGCGCGGGACTCCTCACCAATCTCCTCTGGCATCTCACCAATGTGCTCAAACACTCGGCAAACACAATGGGTCGATTCGTGTGCAATCAGGCCAGCCAAATACACATCATCATCGGCGCACTCTTCCAAGTCAAGCGCCAAGATAATGATGCCGTACTTACCGTCACTGAAGTAGTGTGTTTCGCCCACACCAATGTCCAGCGCATTGGTCTTCACGCCCAAAACCTGGTGATCTTTTAAGATCTTTTGAAACTCTTTGTCGCTGAAACAAAGTTTGATGTGAACCGGAAAATGGCCAGCATCAACGTGATAGTAGTTATACTTAGGTTTTTTGGTTGTCATCAAACATTACCATTTGTTGGGGGTTTTGGTTTTTAATTGCTTCTCTTAGAATGGCGGTCAGGCCATACTCCAAAAGAATTCGTGTGGCCTCTTTGTCGGTGTTCAAAACGGCCTTTACAGAACCGTCTTCATTCTCTTCAAAAGATAAAAGTTCCAGCAGCATATCAAAACTCTATATTCAAAGTGATATTAGCTTTGGTTTCATCATTATCAGAAGTTATAACGACATCAACGCTTTTTTGTCTACTTTCTTCCTCGGCTTTTTTAAAGATTCGGTCCCAGTTTCGGCTGAACTGTTCTCGGTCTTCAATGGGTCGGGGGCTGTCACCTTTTCCTGCTTCGGCTTGAGACATTCTAGTTCCTCCTTCAATGCCATATTTTCTTCCAACAGTTCTGTGACCAGATCGGCCACATCACCAACTTCTTCTAATGCCATATTGTAACCAATGGCAAACATCTGCTCATCAGTACGAACCTGCATATCCACTCGGTTATAGTTTTTCCACGCCTTATAGGCATCTTGGGCTCGGGTCATAGTGCCTCCACATCGGTTACTGTTGGGTCAATTATAGCACGTTTAACCAAACGCAATTCTTTTAACGATTTTAACAAATCATTTATAAATTGGTCGCCAAACAAATGCGCCAGTTGGGGCCGGTTATTTTGAAGGTGCTGTATCAATTGTTCTTCGCGTGTCATGGAAAAAACACCCCCATTGTGATTGGTGCTACTTTACGCAATTCCATTAAAACCTCATTGGCAATCAAGCGGTGTTCTTTTTGGGTCGAGGGATCCAGCCTGCTTGTCAAGTAATGGATCCAGCTTCGGAATGTGCCGCTCATATACATCCGGCTCATTGTTAGCCCCTCTGGCAACAATGCTCGGGCTTGTTCTTTTGCGATACCCAACTTCAACGCCTGCCGATATTTGTTGTATGCCACACCGATCACCTCATCTTGCATGGCTTCCCACACGTTGGCCAGATCAGGAGATTCGGCTGTCAAGAACACCGGAATGCTATTCTGGCGGTTCTTTGGATCTTGAATGCGGCATTCACGGTTCTCAGGAATAGCAAGGTCTGCCACATCCGCATAACGCTGGCTAAATTCTTGGAAACTGAATGAACGATGGCGCAAAATCTGCCTGCCAATGTCGCGTGTGGTGTTGATCTCAATACACGCACTGGCCATCTCAAACGGGCTGGTGTGGCCGTGTTTCATCATATACTTGAGCAGTTTCTCCACATCGGGGTTTTCCTGATTGTCGGGATTACTCACCCTGGCAATGTAACCAATGTGTTTGTCTACGTCCGGTGTGGCCCACACTAGCTTGGTGGTCATGTGTTCTTCTCCTTTTCAACTGGCCCATTAAACAGCGCCATGCCCAGCGATCCAAGCATGACCGCCTTCAACTCTTCGCGCTCCTCTTCTGGATATTCACTGGCGACCTCATCCATGATTTTCATAATGCTGGCGGCCACTTCTTCGGCTGGAATTGGTTTTGCGCTCATATGTTTTTCTCCTTGAGTTTGGCTTCAATGCGTCTTGCGTAAACATCAATGGTCTGTGTTGGCAAATCTTGCAAGCATTCTTTTATTTCCTCATCCGTCAGCCCTACCCATGTGCGCTGTGGTGACAACATTTTTTGAACATCCCCACACATTACTTTGATTGCGTTGTAGCCTTCAGGATCATTGTTGTCTGCAAGTTCATAAGCCTCTTGCATAATCCTGATTCTGATGGGTTCAAAGTCTTTGTTGTTCATCCACGCCACAGGTTCTTGCTTGTAAATTTCAGACTCAGCGATTTCCTGCGTCACTGCCTTGTCACCATCAAACCATGTCTTTGTGATGTGTGTCGTCATTTCTCTGTCTCCTTTATGCCGTGGGCGGCTTCGGTGGCCCAAATTACTTTGCGTAAAGTCTCAAAGTCTGCACCGTAACCACTGTTTGCCGCCATGATGTCGTCGTTCTTCCAAATTTCATCATCCGTCAGAGGCTTGCGCTGTGGTGGGGTGGTGACTTGCCCAACCAAAATACGGCCATCAAAAATGTCAATGATTGGTAACGCAAGGTCATAGTCTGTGCATCGCATGGTCACGGATTTGATTTCCATCTGTTGACGCATACGATTCATTGCATGTTCAAGTTCACGATAAAAATCTTCTCTTGTTGCCCACGCCACAGGCTCCTGCACAGGTGCTGCAAGGGCTTGCTTAATGGCGGTGATGGCGTTTTCCTGCCGCTTTCTTTGACCTTGAAGGGCAGGCGCATAGTCAGAATCGTCTGGGGCAAGTTCTTTCAACGACCTAAGCGCCAGCTTCAATGCTTCGTCTTTAGTCATGCTGTTTCTCCTGTTGCTATTGCTGAAACCGAATAGCGCGGTCATACCCAATTACAGCGCAAAGTTTTGCATTTAAATCGCCAGTTAAATTAAATGCTTGTTGATAGTGCCCAGTAATTGCCAATGCAAAACGATGCGAATCTTGAATTTTTTGACTTACGTTTGTATCTTCCAACGAGTTAATCAATGTTCGCTCACAGAAAAAGTAATCTGGGGCTTCGTCTTTAGTCATAGCGGTGCTTCCTCAAAGTTATCAGGGTTAAAGGGGACTCTGCCAGGTTTGTCAGGCAGGGGTGCGAGGAGGAAAGGCCAGTTATTCATGCTTAGCCTCTTTAAGAGCTTTTAGCTGGTCTCTCAGGCGTGTGTAGCCTGCGTAGTGCAGGGCCATCTCATAAGAGCCATCCTGTGCGCTCTGCCAATGTGCCTGTGCCTCTCTAATCTTTTCCATCTCAGCGAGTATTTGTTCTTCAGTCATGCTTCACCTCTTGTTCGGATGGCATCAGCACAAACTAATTTCATGCTATTAGCTGAACGTGGGTCTTCACGCTCGTAGTGGTCTTGAGCCTCACACAACTTTGCACACGCCTCACGCTCTGCGGCAGCGGCAGTCTCAAGAAGAATCTCTAACATGGGCGGAACATAGGGCTTGCCTTCATATACAGTCAGCGGATAGCCTGCCTTTTTAACAATATCAAGGATTTCTTGCTCAGTCATGCTTCACCTCTTGCTCGGATTTTTAAACTTACTATTCCAGTCATATATCCAGGATGCTCATCACATACCTTTGCACACGCCTCACGCTCATGCTGTGCCACCAGTTTGGCAAATTCATACAAAGGAGCCATGTTTTTTGCTGGGTTATCCCAACCGCATTTTTTTGCCCATTCAATAATGTCATCTCTGTTCATGCTTGTCCCCTTGCTCGGATTCTTTCGGCATAAAAATCAAGCGCAGAATCAACTGCTGGTTGTAATTGTGGAACATGGCTATTTGGAATGGCTGACAAAGTTTTGCGCAACTCTGCACACGCCTCACGCTCATGCTCTGCTACCAGTTTGGCAAACTTTACGGGGTCTAATTCGCCAGCAACATAGTCACCATTGCTTTCAATAACCAAGGCTTGGTCATACAGTTTTGCGATCATTTTGTTCATTTAATCACCTCGGCTTTGAGCAGGTGTCCATGCTGCCTATCAAACACCAAACGCAAGTTGTCCATCGAGTGCTGGTCGGGGGTCAGGTCAATCTCCAAGTCGTGCAGGTTGGCCCATGCGTACATCACCACCATGTCGTCTGCCTCGATGGTGTCTGGCTTGATGCGGTACTCTAAATTTTCGTCCCATGAGGGATCATTATCCCAACAGTCTTCCCATTTTCCAGTCTTCATGTCTCTAAATTGGATAATAGCCCCGTTGGCCCATGCTTTGATTAATTTGGAATGTGGTCGTTTGTTTTTCATTTGTGTTTCAACAACTCTTGCAAGTCATAGTTCCGTTTTTGAAGTTCTTTAATTTCTTCTTTCAATTGGGCAATCAATCGTTCTTGCTCAACGATCTTTTGCTGCATCAGCTTACTGTCCATCAGAAAATCTCCTCGTCAAATGATTTAATAGAATCCACAAAATTTTGTGCTTTGGGGTTAAGTTTAACACCTCTGTATACATGCTGTCTAGCCCCTCCATTCCTCTCAAGGTCTGCAATCACATGATGCTCTTGAACCGCCGCCAAAAAGCGCCGCTTGAAAGCAAGTTCCGTGCCAGGTGGTAGACTCTTCTTGAGCGCCCAGTGTTTGTATGCACTGAACACATCATCCTTGCTCACCTTGGCCATTGGATCCATCTCCAAGGCATCCTCAACGAACGACCCAATCGGGTTACCAAGTTCCTGCATCAAATCCAAGTACTCATTACCCGTGGCAGGTTGTAAAAACTGGCCACCTCGTGCCAACCTGCGCCGCAACCCTTCCAAACTCCAATTAAAGATGCCTGGAAGCTCCGATCTCAGTTTGGTGGTTAGGGTCGTATCCTCTTTGCCAAAAAACGATTTAGACATCTTTAAAACGATCATGCGGCCCGTCAGTGCGCCAGAGTTTTCTGTCAACTGCAATGCCTCGTTGGAATACATCACAATTCGTGTTGGCAAATACCCGTTCCAAGCTTCTCGGTTCTTGCGGTTGACTGTCACCGTGTCCCCGCCAACAATCCGCAACAACTGGCTCACCACACCAGACCGTCCCCTATCTGGCGCACGACAGTCGGTGAACGAAGCCAGCGGTTTACCAATCCAGCTCTGTAGCCCAAACGTTTCAGTCAGCTCTTCCAACTGGGGCGCAACTGTATTGTGTTGGCCAAGTAAGTCCACCAACACTCGGTTGATCGACCCCTTGCCGCTTCGTTTTGGCCCAATGATGTTGAAGAACTTCTGTTGCATGGTATCACCACTCAGGATATACCCAAAGATCTCTTGCAGGCATTCAATCGTCTCCTGGTCACCTTCCCAAATATCGCTCAGGAATGCCCGCCATTGTGGGCACTCTGCCTGTGGGTCATACTCAAATGGCAATGAGTGCTGATTGAAGAACCCCAATGAGTGTGGTAGTAGGATCTCTTGTTCTAAATGAAACAGGCCATTCTTCATCGACACCAGCTTTTCCGCTACTGGTTTGTTCTGTGCAAATGCTGGTAGCCAAACTGGTGGCGAAGTCTGTGGCACTTGTTCAAGGTGGGTTTGTGCCTTCAGTGCGTCAATGATGTTCGTCACCACAGACTGGTTCGCTGAGAACGGCAGCACGTTGCCCTTTCTGTCCACCTTCTTACAACTCTGTAAAAATTTGTAAAGCTCAGACCTGACGGTACTTTCCTCCAGCAATCGGTAATGTGTGCTGACATGAAGGTGGAAGTCCCCAGCATAGTGTACCAGTGTCAGGCCCTCTTCAGAACTGTACTTGGCCTCCAAGAACTTCTCAGCGCTGATATAAGGTGTGTTAACGTCCAATATGATCTCGCCACTGTTGAGCGCAGCCTGAACCCTAACTTGGTTAGAGTGAAATATCAGTGATTTGAGGGTCGCTCCACTTGAACGCCTAAATGTCGCCCACTTCTCACCACATGCTTTGGTGTCGTACTTGCTTGAACCTTGGCTCCACTTGTCCCAAAGCTCTAAACCCAAAAAACTACCTTGGTACTGGTGGTGCAGACCCATACCAACAGTCAGCCATCCTGTATATTCATCCAGCATATCGTCCAGGTATGGCAGGATCTCTTTTTCAATGCGCTCTGTTGGCCAATCGTCCAGCGGGGCAGAGAAGTCCATAAAGTCGTCCCCCGAGTCCTGTATGGTACGCTCAGGGATGTAGGCACTCAGGTCTTGTGGCTCGTCTGGTATCTCACCTTTGAGCTTGTGACCCGTGATGGTGAAGTACCGTGATGAGTTATAAATCTCAAGACCCAAGGCATGATCCACAAAGGCATGTGCCAAATTGGATCTGGTGAACAACTTGACGCCAGTTCCACTTGGGCTGACCTCAAGATACCCCTCTACGTTGTCGGCAATGTGCTGGAGTGCTGGATTGGTAAATGTGCCTTGTGTGGCATCGTAGCAATTGTCCAGATCCACCCCAACCAAGTCATCATCCGCACAGAACACAAAGCCCACACCATCGTATGTGCCTTTGTTGTACGCATCGACTACGTTGAAATAGTCTGACCATGTTGCCTCATTGGTGGTGCTGGCCGCTTTGCCCGACGGGCTGAATGGAATCTTTGACCACTTTGGGTTTGTGGCGTCCCCAATGGCCACAAATTTCCATACAACCCAACGGGGGACTTTTTTGATCTCATGGGGAATGTTATCAAATTGAATAGGAAGTGCAGTAGGTTTTGTCATGGGTCAATTGTACCAGTAGTCACAGTAGTATGGGTAAGTTTGAGTCTTGTTGGGAAATATATATTTTTTTATTTTTTTATTTTAAAATAAAAAAATAAGAAATAAGGGGTACTACTGGTACTACTATGACAAATTTGCCCAAAAAATAAGCAATAAGCTGGCACAGAATATGCTTACAGGCAAGATCCATGCCAGGTTATTACTTGATTCAAACTTTTGGATGGGGTTGTAATAGTCTGGATACCGCAGTTCTCGGCTGAATCGCAGGTTTTGGTAAATGCCTTTTGTGGCAAAGTGTTCATAGCTGGTCATGTGTTCTTCTCCTCTTTGGAAAACGTGTCGATGCAGGGGCAGCCGCGCTCCATGCAAGCGGGATCAAGATCAGGGATGTGCTTGTTGATAGCCTCGGCAATCTTTTGGCGCAGCAAGCTTGGGCTTGCGTGAAACAACACCGCAATATCCATCAGCTCCTCAACGAGTGGTTTGGATTGTTCGTATCTCATGTGTTCTTCTCTTCCAAAATATCTTCCAACACTCTGGCCATATCAACAAAATCGACTGTGTGCATGTATGCGTGTTCAATCTCCTCATCAGTCAGCCCAACCCATTCACGCTTCTTTAGGCGCTCTCTTGCGGCGATTGCCCTAATAAACATTGACATGGGGTGCGTAACGGGGTACGCAGATTCAAGACCAGCCTCTTCTCTAAACCAAGCTAGGTTTTTAACCAAGTCCTCGTCTGTCATGTGTTCTTCTCCTTTTCAACTGGCCCATTGAACATGGCCCTGCTTAACGAGTTGAGAATGGCGATCTTCATTTCATTGCGCTCCTCTTTAGGATATTCAGACGCGACATCGTTCAGCGTTTTTAAAATAACAGCGGCCACTTCTTCGGCTGGAATTAGTTTAGCGCTCATGTGTTCTTCTCCTCGGCGTAACCGTTCTTTTGCTTGAGTTTGGCTTCGATGGCTCTAGCGTATGTGTAGATATTGAAACCAACGCCATTTTCAACTGACATGGGCGTACTACGAATTATGTCAATCTCCTCATCCGTCAGACCAACCCATTCAGGCTTGGCCATTGCGTTGACATTTAAGTCATATTTACGACTTTCGTAAACCACTTTGTCGGGGTCAGTTGGGTGGTCTTTAATCATCGATCAACTCCAAGTCCATATTCTTCATCATATGAAATACCCACTCGTCAAACTTACGCAGGTTTTCTGGTGTTTGCTCGTCACGCTCATCCCAGACGAAATCTACCACATGCTTGCCATTCTCGTCATAGGCCTCGATGCAAACCAGTTTGCCCTCATCGTGCCACTTTGTAATTCGTACTTTGGTCATTTGTGTTTCCCCTTTGGATCAATCAATAAAACATCCTCGTTTGCTGGCAGTCGTACCGCATTACCATCGTCATCAGTACAATGTGCATATTCACCCTCAATGTGGTGAAAGTTGTACTCGTCACCATGCTTGGTCATAATCCGGCAATTTCTTGGTGCGTTATATAGTTTCATTCATCCCTCTCATCTGTTAAGTGTTCAATGTTCAAGGCATCTAGGCTAATTGGCTCTCTGCTGATGTAGCTCTTGATCTGCCCAACCCGCTTTTCTGTTGTGCCCATTTGAAGTGCCAATTCGGCATCACTTGGGTCACGGTTCAACTGCTGTGACATTTTACGCTCAAGGTAGGTCAACTTCCTCACCTCTTCCTCCACATTTACAGGCAGTCGAATCATCTTGTCGTTGTTGTTGATATCCCGCCTTACACCCCGCTGAATAAACTTCTTGGCGTAGGTGCAAAACCTTGCATCGTTTTTGGGTTTCCAGCGCAAGGCCGCAACCACCAGCCACTTGTTGGCATACCCCAAAATGTCTTCAATTGGCATACTGCCATGTCGCCAGTCTGGCATCTCCTTGACCACCGATACAACAAACCGCAGGTTATGCTTGATCAGCAGATCAAGTGCCGCCTGATCGCCAGCTTGTATCTGTTTGGCCAAGCTTGCTTCCTGATCTTTGGTTAGCTCATCAAACTGGTATAGGTTTTTTAAATAGTCGCCTAGTGCGCTTCGGTCAGTCATTCGTCTCTCCATTTCCATCCCAGCAATTCTTCTGTGTTTTTGATCTGCTGTTCAGTCGGTTTGTGGTGCATCGCAAACATCATTAGCTGCGGTGCGCCTTCATACAAAACCCAATATCCCACGGGTTTGGGTGGCAAAGCAAATGTATATTTTTGTTCATCAATCATGCTTCACCTCTTGCTTTGTCTTTTGCTTTTATGTGCATTACAGCGTGCAAATAATGATTGTGAATCCTTTGTGCTTTGAGGTGCATTTCAAACAACTCACTAAAAATTCGCTCACGCTCATGCTGTGCTACCAGATTGGCAAAGGCTTTAAGTCCGTATTCATCACACACAAAGGTGTGACGACCGCGCTTGTCTGTATCTATATCAATAACTTGCCTTGCCATCTCAATGATTTGTTCGTCAGTCATTCCAAATACCCTCCTCGATCTGATCGATGTACTCAGGTTTCAAAGGGTTCATGGTTTCTTGTAAAAACTTGGAACACATTAGCCTTTCATGCTGTGCTACCAGTTTGGCAAATTCCACGATTTCTTTTGAAAAGCAAACATAATAATCGTGGTCTATACGCATACGCTCAAACCCCAATTGTTTTGCCGCCTCAATAATTTGTTCATCGGTCACAATAATTTCTCCAACCTGGGTGTTTTCTTTGCCGACCTGGTACTTGGGGTCACCCAAGTTCCCGCCTTGGTATTCATGTCAATCACATAAACACCATTGCCCATAGGAAACCAGCACAGGTATTTTAACCGCTGATCCTCTCCCGTGGTGTAGCCCTCGTAAATATCCCTTGCCCCGTCACAGGGCGAGGACATCAACGTGGCCTCTTTGCCATAATAATCCTCGATTTTAAGCAAAGCCTGACCCGCTATGGTGTGGGTTGACACCAAGGCCAACCCCAAAAGTGCTGATCTCAAAACGGGGCCTCGTCCATGCCTTCCAACACCAAACTTGGCATTGTGTGTGGCTTGTCGTCCAGTAGTTGCCGTGGAAACGGCCAATGTTTTAAGAGCTCACGTTGGTAGTCCATTGTGTCGCCATCGCTTTTGCTATCCCACTGAATGTTTCGCTTCTGATTTTCCATCTGTCTTCACTTGGTGGTAATTTGTTTTGGCCGCTATCGGTCTGGTTGCCCCATCGGGGTGTGCCATTGACCATGCGGGGTGGATAATAACTGGTAGACCTCAATTTTGGCAGGTTTTTGAGCCAAAGGCAAGTCGCTTTACTGGCATCGTGACCAAACTCATAAGGTTGTATTTTCTGGTCATAGGGTCGAATGCGTGTGCCAATGCACCCAATCGGGTTTTCAATGGCAATACGCTCGATTGGTGCATCCATCAGTCGCCGGACAAATTCAAGGGCTTCCTCAGTCTGCTGGGCGCGTTCTGGCCTGCGTTTGTTCCAATGCAGACCGCTCGAACATAGGTAGGTGCAAGGCGGGTGCGCTACCATCAAATCCCAGCCTTGGTCAATGATGTCAAAAACGTCACCCTGATAATGCAAACCATGTGGTGCGTCTGTCGGTAACAGATCGCACGACATAGCATAGTGGCCAAGTTCGGTGAAGGCATCCCTCACCGCCCCAGAATACTCACACGCTACTAAAACTCTCATTAGGTTCACCTATAAATAGTTGCAGTATGTTGTCATTGGCAAAAGCCCACAAACCTGAGCCCAGTTTGGTAACTTCCACGGCTTGACGCTCAGGAAAGTTTTCATTTAGCCAAGCCGACAAGTCGGCCTGTGTGTCAAATTGTATCGTGTTTACCATGATGATCTGTAGTAAAAAGCCATTTTCTTGGTCTTGGGGTCATTTAACAACTTGGTCAAACCATCAAAAGTATTTTGCAGGTATTCCCAATAGTAATCATTAATCTCAGCGTCACCAAAAAAGAACCCCGCTGTTGGCGGCAATTGTTCGGTACTGCGAGTGTCAAGTGCCTCCTTGCACAGGTCACGCAAGGTTTCAAGCTGTTCACGTTCTACCCCATATTCGCCACAATCGTCATTTTCATTTTGTACGACATTGACAAACCAGCCGTGAATGGCGTTTGCTTTACGCCAGTACATTAGGTCAAACCGCACCTCATCGACCTCATAATTGTCCACGCCCAACATTTCCGCAATTTCCTTGCGTTTGGGTTCCTCTTCACTACGCCACAGGTATTGCTTACCCAACAAGTACATATCTAAGCCCATATCAACCTCCAAAAAAGATAAACGTTTGCACCAGCATAATGGCCATTACAAGAATGTAAATCAAAAACCACACCTTCTCAACTGTGGTATAGGTTCTGTGTGGATAACTCATTCTTCTTCTCCTACCATTTCCAATGTCCAGCCCGATGTGTCGTATTCTTTATACAATTTGGGCGCTCTGGGTTTGTCATAGCCACAAATGGATGTGTCCATCTCCAAAACATATTCAAGGTCACTCAGGGCGTTTTTAACAGCGTCTGTGGGGCTGTCGCCCTCAACCAGAATGCTTACAGTCATTTTAAATACTTTCATTTTGCACCTCGTCAATATCGGTCATATAAATATTTTCTCGCCAATCAGCACCAGTCAACCCTTTGAGGTGTTCAATGGCCTGATTTTCTGCATCATCAACATTATCGGCCTCAACCACAACAAAAACCTCCGATGTGAATTTGATCTCATATGTTTTCATGTTTACCCCTTAACGTGAATGATTTTAACGTGATCTTGCAGGAATTTAACAGCGTCACCAAATAGTGTGTCGATATATTCTCTGGCAACCAAGCCGCCCAGAATTTGATTGTAGCAGTCACGCTTGGCCATGTAATAATCATAATCTCGATCATTAGGTTTAAAATTGCTCCATTGGTTTTGCTTGGCATATCGGTCAATGTCCGCATGTAAACTATGGTCTGAGTAATATGCTTTGAACCCGTTGATATCGTAATGGGCAATAAACCCGCTGCAAAGATACAAAAAGTTATACCCACGTTTGTTCAATTTGTTAATGTCCTTAACTGCAGCCAAAACGTTTTTGGCAGTCAGGCGTTTTTCATAATCGGTCATTGGTTTCATTCTGTCACCTCATTATCAGCAGCGCCATTTAAATAGGCGTCAATGGCATCGTCAATCGTATAAGACGTGATCACCTCGCCACGGCTGATTTCTTCTGAAATGTAGTCGGCCAAGTATTGAACAAATAAACTGTAGTTGTCAATGTGTAATTTCATTTTAAACCCCTTCCATTGTAATTGTCTTGCCCATTGTTTTAACAGACAAGATACTTTGACGATTGATACAGCGATAACCATTGTTTTTGACATCGTAAACCACTAAATACTTATCGTGATCGACTGTCGATTTTCCGCCCGACAATTTGCTAGTCACGCCTGTTCTGCAATTCATTGTGCGAATTGTCCCATCGTTTTTGGTGAATGTAACAGTAATGAATTTGCCCTTAGAATTGGCAATTTGAGCTTCGAGATAATTTGACATGATTTCCCTTTCAGTTAAGTAAGACTAAATTTTAGGTGTCGGGTTTGCCTTGGTATACTAGGACAAACCCTAAGTTGCATAAAAACAACACAACCTGGTTGGTCACATTGCTTTCAATTCTGCTTTGATGCGCTTGGCCGTGTCACCTCGCCATGTGCCAGCATTGGCCAAGAAATATTGCACAATTGATCTCGCTGAATCGAACCCGTATTTATCGTTTATGTCGTTCAAATCTCGCATGGCATCAAGATATGGGACAGCGCCGAAGTATGGTTTTTTCCAGTCGGTGCGAATATCCTTGGCAATCGTTGATAGTGATCGTGTAGTCATAATTTCCCCCTTAAATAATTGAAAATAATTCTTGAATCAGTTGCTGTAGTGCTTTTTTAGTTGGTGCTGTAATCGTTTTACCATCGATTACAGTTGACCATTCGGCTTTTGGTTTGCCTGTTTTGGTATATACAGTTTTTTTACTATAGATCATGATTGAAGGTAGCATTTTAGATTCTCCCATTAAGTACCAGAATAACCCCATACGGGCATTTTAAAAAAGTATTGATTCGCGTTTTTGGACAATTTGCAAAGCTTATCATCGTCATTGTATGCAAGCAAAATTTCAACATAGGCGCTATCGGCTTGTTTTTCCCATTCTGTATAAGGGTAATAATTTTTTGTCCGATAATGCGCTATATCAATGGCGATTTTAGCTAAGACACTTGGCACGCTATCACGCTTATTTTGTATATACTCTGTTTTGGTCATAATATAACTCCCTATAGAAAATTCTATGCAATAGGGCACAAAATGCCCTATAACCTAGAATTTTAGGTTTTGACTACAAAACCCGAAGTGTCTTTTTTGGCCTTGCCTTTAGCATACAAAGCCACAATAGAATCATTAGGATCTAAAATTCTCACGTCAGAATCATCGCCATTAACAATAGAACGGCCAAGAAAAGTATCGGGAAAATTAGAATCAGAAAATACTACCGCCATTCTCAAATTGTTTTCCAATGCTTTATTGACGTATTTTTGAAATAACATCACACCGGAGTAAGAAAACGTCAAATCGTAATTTTTGGGCAAATCACGCCGATTAGGGATTTTTGTATAGTCATAAAACTGCACATCGGGGAAAACGTCAAAAATTGTTACTTGTTGGCCGTTGTGGTCAAAATAAACGTTTTCATACTTAATGTCACTTGTCCCATTCAATCGGACTAAAGGGATTAAATTTAGCTTTTTTGCTTTTTTGACAAGCTTCGTTATTTCATCGATTAACTGATTAAAAAACCCTTGTCGATTCTCAAAAAAGAATTTTGTCCGATTGATACGGGAAATTTGCACATTAGAGAATGCCCCTCGGCCAGCGCTATTGAGACAAGGGGTTTCGCATTGTGCCATTCTGGCCATTGGGCATACTTGGTAACCCGATAGGTCAGAGGGAGCAAAGTACAGCACGCCAGTAAGATACCCAATGCTTTGCCCCTTTACTGTTTTAGCGTTTTGATCGATATTGAGTAGTTGCATATAAAAACCCTTTGTGGTTTGTTTCGGTAAACACTATTTTAAATGTTTTGGGCATTCTTCTACTAGGGAAAACCCTAGGTTTTAGGGTATAAAAACCCTAATATTGCCAAAAGTAATAAAAAAACCAGGTTTTAAAACCTAGGGAAAACCCTAAGTCATAGAATCGATTTTGGCGCGTTATTTTGAGGGTATGTAGGCTAGGGTATCAGACAAGCAAAAAACCGCTCAAAACGCCTATAAAGTGCCTTGCCAGGCCTATTTCACGATGCGATAAATGAGCTGTATGAAATGCCAGCGTTGATAGACTATAACTATGGGTATCAGGCCCACAATAGAATGTCGCTATCGTGCCCGCTTGGCGACAATTTGCTTACATGAAACCTGGCACTATGTCAACAAAAATAAATACCCACAATACCAACATGGTTATTTGCCTACACTAAAAAACCCGCATTGTCAAATGGCCAGGATAACCACAATGCCAACATGGTTATTTGACATTGTGGCTTTTTTATGCTAGCAAATAACCACAATGCCAGCATGGTTATTTGACATTGTGGCTTTTTTATGCTAACAAATAACCACAATGCCAGCATGGTTATTTGACATTGTGGCCATTGTATGCTAGGCACAATGTGCCATTTCACATAGTGAAACGCCATACCACAATGCGAAATCGGCGGGTCGGTATGTTGGCAGGGGGTTAAATGTTTTTGCCACCCAGGGTTTTTAGGATCCATAGAGCCAGGGAGGGCGGGGGCCCCACAGATCCCCAGTTTTTGTAACCCACCCCACCTTTCTGTAAAAACACGACTTCCTAAAATTTTTTTTTAAAAATTGCATGAAATTTTAATGAGAATAGTTCTCATCTAGAATTTGTAAGTTAGCTGTAAGTTTGTCAGGGTTGTCTGGGTAGTATGGGTTAGTTTGAGTATTGCTGGGGAAATTAAATATTTTTTTATTTTTTTATTTTTTTAAATAAAATAAGAATAAAGGGGTACTACCCATACTACTGGTACAAAAAAGAAGAAAGTTTGGAAGGTTGGGGCACAAAGGTAGTCTGTTTGTGCATTAGTGGATATAGACATTCGTTTGGATAAACGAAAAGGACACAATGGCGATCAGAACAAACATTCCAGTACCCACGCTGAAGAGCTGGGCACCCGCTGGAACCATTAAGCCAGGAGACTATTTGTACGGTCCGGATGGACTACCGAAGCAAGTCACACTGGTTCAAGAATACACACCACAGCAGATGTACAAGGTGACGCTGCATGATGGGTCTGTGATCAAGGGCGATAAGCATCTTGCTTTTGAAGTTGAGAACGAACGGTATCGGCATCAACTATACCGGTGCAAGAACATACAACGCTTTCGTCAAAAACTCAAACGATTTACAATCCCCGAATTATTGGAACTTGGTTTGCGCTGTGAACGCAACAGGTTGGAGTATTCTATTCCTGCCACAAAACCAATTCAATACAAGCACGAAGATTTTCCAGTACCGCCGTTTATTGCGGGGTATTGGTACGGTAGCCAAGTCAGGACCAATAAACTAAACTGCAAACCAGATACTTTAGAAATTGTTAAGAACAAGGTTGCGGAGTTTGGTTATAAATGCAAGATTAAATTAAAGCTATCATTAATACCTGAACCCAATATACTTAAACAGTTGCAATATTATTATACCACAATTCCAAAAGAGTTGCCAATAGAATATTATTTTGGTTCTGTTGAACAACGAATGGAACTATTGCGTGGTTTATTAATGAGCCGGTTTAATGCATACGATCCAAAAAAAGATCGATATGATTTTAGGACTCGTAATTTTCAAGCAGCACATTTATTTCGGGGTTTGTGCGAATCCCTTGGAATAGTGACAACACAGATTCAATCTCCTGAATATCATCTTGCCAGAGAAATATATTTCAGGACTGGTATGGATTTGATGTATAAAACAAAAAAGAGAATTGGAAGGGTTGCATATACAAGAAGATTTATAACGGCAATTGAAGAAGTGGAACCCATGCCGTGTGTGCATATTGAAACTGATGGTGGTACATTTTTGGCGGCGGAAGGGTTTATAGCAATATGTTAACTAAGCAACAGGAAAAAATACTTGCAGACTTTGCAAAGAACAACGCACATTGGCCCAAGTCAGAACTTGATGCGGCATTATGGCAAGTACGCTGGCAAATCCAAGCGCTCCCGCACCAAAGAGAGCCTGATGATAATGAGTATGATACATTCCTCATGCTTGCCGGTCGAGGATCTGGAAAGACATTCACGGCAAGTAATTGGGTGGGGATCCGAGCTTGGAAACATGCTGGAACCCGATGGCTCGTTACAGCACCTACATCAAACGACATCCGGGCAACTTGCTTTGAAGGGGATTCGGGATTGCTGAATATCATACCCAAGTCTCTGATCAAGGACTACAATAAGTCGTTGTCTGAGATTACGTTGATCAATGGGTCGTTGATTCAAGGCATCCCTGCCTCGGAACCAGAACGGTATCGAGGTAAGCAATTCCACGGCGCTTGGGCCGATGAGTTGTGTGCGTTTGAGTATTTGGACGATGCGTATGATCAGATGCAGTTTACGCTGCGTCTACGCCACCCTGAGATTGAGCGGGTGCAGCAGATCATCACAACAACCCCCAAGCCACGGGAATTGATTGTGGATCTGGCCGAGGGTAAGGTTGGTGGCGATGTGTACATGGTGAACGCCTCATCGTATGATAACAGAGCGAACTTGTCCAGCACGTTCTTCAAACAGCTGGAGACATACGAAGGCACGGATCTGGGCAAACAAGAAATCTATGGCGAGATCTTGGATCCGGAAGACGTTGGTATCGTCAAGCGCAAATGGTTCAAGCTGTGGCCAGCAGACAAAGAGACACCGGATTTGGAGTATGTGATTGCGTCATACGATCCTGCCACATCAGAAAAAACCCACAATGACCCAACAGCATGTACGGTGTGGGGGATCTTTGAGCGGCCAGACGTTGGGACTTGTGTGATCTTGCTGGACGCATGGGACAACCACCTATCTTACCCCGAGCTTAGAAAGCGGGTCGTTAATGATTTTAAGGAAGTGGTGTACGGCAGCGACAATAAGTTTACGAAAGGCAAGAAGGCCGACCTTATTTTGATGGAAGATAAGTCGGCGGGTATTAGCCTTATCCAAGAGCTACAAGGCGCTGGTGTGCCAATCAGGGGATACAACCCTGGCCGAGCTGATAAGGTGCAGCGTATGAACATTGTGGCCCCCTTGATAGCTAAAGGCAAGGTGTACATCCCTGAAGACCCAAAACGATTGAAAGAACCGGCAGATTGGTCAAAACGGTTTTTGCGCCAAGTGTGTTCGTTTCCAGAATCGGGCGGGCATGATGATTATGTGGATTCATTGTCCCAAGCGTTACGGGTTTTGCGTGACTCGGGGTGGATCATGTTGGATCCGCTACCACCACGCGACTATGATTATGCCGATGAGGTTGGAAGAAAAAGATATAACCCATACGCACAATAGGGCACACAGGCTTGATTTTGTGCATTAGTAGTTATAGATATTATGAATCCAATTAAAACGCCCCAAGAAATGATGTTCCAAGCCGCTGGCATTCCTGCCTTGGCTGGCGGCGGTTCGACTCAACAAAGCAAGTTGGATCGATTCATTGAATTTTTCAAACGGGAATATGGTCGGGATTTGGAGCCACATGAATTGGAACATGTGCGTATTCATTTTAATGAAAACAAAAATCCGGTAGCAATGGAGCATGAAATGATTGCTGCCGGTCATGTACCCCCAAGGTTTAAATAAATATGGCGCAACCAATTATTCCGCTTCAACAAGGTTTGAATCTTCCTGGCTTGGCAACCAACAACCATGTTGAGTTGGGCGAGGAACAAGAAGATTACGTTGAGGGTATCGAAAACGAATTGGGTTTAGATTCCGATGACCAAGAAGACAGTTTAGACGAAGACGTTATTGAACTGGAAGATGGTTCAATTATTGTAAATTTTAAAAAGACGGATGGCCCATTAGAGAAACCCGAGTTCTATGCCAACTTGGCAGAGACAATGGATGACGGGCTCCTTGCCTCGCTGGCCGACACTTATCTTGAATATATTGACATTGACCGAGAAGCACGTAAAGAGCGTGATAAACAGTACGAAGATGGACTGCGTCGTACAGGTCTTGGCAAAGACGCTCCTGGCGGTGCAACTTTTGATGGCGCTTCTAAGGTTGTGCATCCTGTCATGGCAGAAGCTTGCGTGGACTTTGCTGCATCTAGCTCTAAAGAACTTCTTCCACCAGAAGGCATTGTTAAGTCGCAGATTAAAGGCATTGCGGATACTAACAGACAAGAAGTAGCTGAACATAAAGTCCAGTTTATGAACTGGCAACTCTCGGAGCAAATCCCTGAGTACCGCGATGAGATGGAACAACTGCTGACCCAATTGCCATTGGGCGGTTCGCAATATTTGAAATGGCGTTTTGACGAAGAGCAAAAACGTCCGGTGTGTGAATGGATTCCGATTGACAATGTTTTGCTGCCATATGCAGCAACAAATTTTTATACGGCCCAACGAGCAACTGAAGTCCAAGATATCACGGAAGACACTTATCTTCAACGGGTGGATCAAGGTATCTACCGTGATTTGGAGAATGCGAGTTTCTATGACAACATCAGCGTTGACGACCAAACACAGTCCCAAAAAGCAAACGACAAAATCGAAGGTCGTTCTATGCCGTCTGTTAACATCGATGGCATTCGACGAATCTTCGAAATTACATGCTACGAACGACTTGAAGACGACGAAGAAACAAAAGGTCGCCGCGCTCCTTACATCATTACGATTGACGAAGTAAGCAGCAAGATTCTGGCTATCCGCCGCAACTGGGCGTATGGTGATGAGAAGTTAACTAAACTGGATTGGTATGTCGAGTTTAAATTTATTCCTTGGCGCGGTGCGTATGCTATTGGGTTGCCTCACCTTATTGGTGGCCTTGCCGCCGCTCTTACTGGCGCTCTTCGGGCTTTGCTGGACGCTGCTCACATTAGCAATAGTCAGACTATGCTTAAGCTCAAGGGTGGACGCATTTCTGGACAAAGTGATCGAATTGAGCCTACCCAAGTTGTAGAAATTGAAGGTTCACCTGGTGTTGACGACGTTCGTAAATTGGCGATGCCGTTGCCATTCAACCAACCGTCTAGCACTTTGTACAATTTACTTGGTTTCTTGACAGATGCTGCCAAGGGAGTGGTCACCACAAGCGAAGAAAAAATCGGTGACATCAATGCAAACGCTCCGGTTGGCACGACTCAAGCTTTGATTGAGCAAGGAGCCAAGGTTTTTTCAAGCATTCACTCACGCTTGCACCGAGCACAGGCTAAATCGCTCAATATTCTTTCCCGTATCAATCACTGGTACTTGGAAGAAATGGACAATTTGTCCGGCACTGAGGTTGAAGTTCGCCATTTTGCTGACAACAACGATATTCGCCCTGTGTCGGACCCCAATATTTTCTCTGAAACTCAGAGAATGGCCCAGACTCAAGCCATTTTGCAGATGGCAACCTCTGCGCCTCCAGGCATGTTTGACATTCGTGCTGTGTACAGCCGTATGTTAAACCAAATGAAAGTGCCAAACGTTGAGGAAATTTTGCCAAATCCTCAAGGTGTCAAGGAATCCAACCCAGCTTTGGAAAATGTGTCCATGACAATGGGCCGTCCAGCGGCTGCTTACCCAGATCAAGATCATTTGTCGCACATCAAAGTGCATATGGCCTACTACCAAGACCCAAATTACGGCAGCAGCCCCATGATTGGCCCAGTTTTTACGCCTTTGGCACTGGATCACATCAAGCAACATTTGACTTTGCACTATTTGCAATCGATGCGGGCCCAAATTGCCCAAGCAGCGGGCGGCAAAGACACCTTCAAATTGCATGAAGAACGTGCTTTGGACATTGAAGCCCAACAAGCACTGGCCTTGGCAGCTCAATTGGTGTCGCAAGATTCGCAACAATTGTTCCAGCCCATCCAACCCGTGTTGCAAGACATGGTGCAGAAGGTCCAACAAATGCAGCAGTCGAAAGCACAACAAGCTGCGATGCAAGATCCGACAGCGCAAGCTTTGGTGCAGACCCAAACTGCTGAAACGCAACGTAAAGCACAAGAGTCACAAGCCAAACTGCAAGCCCAAATGCAACAAGACCAGCAAGAATACCAAATTCGGGTCGCTGAGTTGCAACAAAAGGTTGCTGACTTGCAAACCAAGTACCAAACACAGACAAGTATTGACAACCAACGTAATGCAACTGACATTGCGATGGCTAACATCAACAATTCTGCTCGGGAACGGATTGCAACCATCACAGCAGGCGCTCAAATGGACCAGCAACAGCTGCAATTGGAACACGAACAGGATATGTCGGCCACTCAGGCTATCGATGCGGCCAATGAGGACATTCGCCAGCATGGTTTAGCAATCCAGCAGCAAGCTTTCCAACAACAGGCCCAACAAGTTAACCAACAGGCCCAAGCACAACAGCAAGCTGCCCAACAACAGGCGCAACATCAAAACACAATGCAGCAACAGGCTGCTCAACAGGCCGCGCAACCGGCTCAACAACCCCAGCAACCACCAGTAGGACAATAAAAATGGACAAGAACCTCGGTTTTCGCAAATCGTATCAAATGACTGGCACCCCCGGCTATGCTGGCGGCCCCGATCAAAAGGTAGAACAAGGACCCAGCGGCTCACACCGCGATAATAACTGGAAAATTGGCGCAGCTCAAGCCAAATTGACCAAAAGCCAGAAAATTGGTCCTGATAAAAACCTTAAAGAAGTTGGTCACGGCAACTTTTATTAATATTTGGGGCATATTGCCCCGATATTGTGCATAAGTTGTAATATGAAAGATTTAATTTCAGAATTAATTCATCGACTTAAAAAAGTTGATAAAGAATTAGTCGAAGTTATTGCATCCGGTACTAATATCCATAGCTTTGATTCATACCAAAAGCTTGTAGGAAAAAGAGAGGGCGTATCCGAAGCCTTACTCCTCATTGATGAGTTACTTTCGGAGGATGACGAGGCTGAATAGCCTAGAAAGGATTGCCGAATGGCAATTGATTATAACAAGAAGGATGATCCTGACACACGGTCTGAGTTGGAATGTTTTCCGATTGTAGATCCAGGTGTTGATATCCTTGGTGACCGAGTATTGGTGCAATTGCGCCGAGAAAAGACAGCCAGTAAGGGTGGAATTATCTTGGTTGATGAAACCAAGCAAACGTTGCGGTTTAACGAAACTGTAGCCAAAGTGATTGGGATTGGCCCGCTGGCCTATAAGAGCCCCGACACGCTGGAACCTTGGCCTGAAGGCCCTTGGTGTCAAGTTGGCGATCTGGTTCGTACCATTAAATATGGTGGTGACCGTTTTGTTGTGAATCCTGATGATGGTGGCGCTCCTGTGGTGTTTATTACACTTCAAGCCCGCGAGATTATCTCCAAGATTCGCTCGTTTGATTTTGCCCAGCGCATGAAAGCGTTTGTTGATTAATTAACTTTGGAAAAAGTATGTCAGAAAAAGATGAAAAGATCTTTCCTGTAAAGGAAAAAGAAGACGGTTCTGCTGTTGCTGCTATTGAGGCTGAAGAAGAGCTTGAATTAGAAGAAAAAGCCGAAGAAGATGCCGAGGAAGAAGAGCATCATGAAGAAGAGGCCCACGCAGACGAAGAATCGGATGACGATAGTGGTGATGAGCGTGACAAAATCCGCGAAGCCCGTCGTAAAGAACGAAATCTGAAAAAAGAGCTGGCCCGCCAGCGCGAAATTTCAGCAAAGAATAAAATTGCGGCGCTAGAGCGACGTAATGAAGAGTTGGCTAGGCGAGTAGCAGCGGTGGAGAACACTGCAGCATCTTACCAGTTTGCTCAAGTGGATAAGGCGATTGAAGACGAGGCAACTCGTGTTGAATATGCCAAAATGAAACTGTTAGAGGCCTCGCAACAGAATAATGCAGCTGGCCAAGTTCAATACTTGGAACAATTGCAAGATGCGAAGACTCGTTTGAGCCAAGTCCAAGCGTTGAAAAAACAACAATTGGAAGAAGCTAAAAGGCCCAAACAAAATGTGCCTAACCCTGTGTCTGATGAGGTACAGCGTAACGCACAAACTTGGCTAAACAAAAATAAGTGGTATGACCCTGGTGCAAAGGATACTGATTCCAAGATCGCCAAGGTTATTGACCAAGAATTAGCAGCAGATGGATGGGATCCGTCTGACTCTGAGTATTGGGATGAGTTAGATAATCGTTTGAAGGCACGTTTGCCGCATCGTTATGCAGGTAAAACGGGACAACAGCGTAATGCTGGCCCACAGGCTAATGGCAGAACTGCCAGCCCTAGTGTGAAGTCAGCAAACACCATCACGTTGAGTCGTGATCGTGTTCAGGCAATCAAAGATGCCGGTGCTTGGGATAATCCAGCAGCACGGGCTCGAATGATTAAAGCCTACGCCAAATTTGACCGTGAAAACCGTAACGCATAAGGAGAAATAAAATGTCTAATTCAAGAATTACACGAGATGTGGATGATCGTTTGATTGCACGAGCGCATGAAGCCCGTGAACGTACCGAAAATCCTGAAGAGTTATCTAAACGGGAACGCCTCGAAGCGTTCCGAGATAAATGGCAAAACTCTGCTTTGCCAGACATTCCAAAGGGATTAATCCCCGGAATGCACTTGTGCTGGTTGTCAACAACCAACACATATGACAGTATCGACAAACGCATGGCGTTGGGTTATGAACCAGTGAAAGCCGCAGAACTCGGAGTTGGCTTTGAATCGCTAGGTAAGATGAGCTCGGGCAAGTTTGAAGGCTGTGTTAGCTGTAACGAAATGGTTTTATTTAAATTACCAGAAGACATCTATCAAGAAGTGATGAAAATGTTCCACTTGGAAGATCCGCTTCAACACCAACGTAGCATTATGGACCAAGTCCGTGGCGCTGCAGAGGCTGGAAAAGGCGGGCGTTCAATTCTTGAAGGCGGTGTTCTGGAAATGGAAAAGGAAACCAAACGAGCGAACGGTATGAACGTTCGTTTCGATTAACAAACTTCAAAAATAACAAAGGAAAAATATGTCTACAGTATTTCAACCCTTTGGTCTGAAGCCAGTGTACCATCCAAGTGGTTTGGATCGCGCTACCGCATTTGCAGGTACTAATACCTACAATGCTGGCGTTACCTATACCGCCCCTTACTCGCTGTCTTCTGGCCAATCTTTCTTTCAATTCCAACCCGTGGCTATTACGACCACTGGTCAATTGACTATCGCCGCACAAAACGCTTCGGGCTCTGGTTCCGGTAAAGTGTTTGGTGTGTTTGATGGCGTCGAGTACACCAACTCTGATGGCCGTCGTTCCGTGGCTAAGTATGCTTCCAAAACCACCTTGGACGCTTCTACCAACATCTTGTTCTGGATCTTCTCTGATCCCGCATTGGTGTATGAAGCTCAAGTTAACGGTTCTGCTACTACTGCAGCTATTGGTACTGAGTACAACTTTGACACCACCACTGGTTCTACTGTGACCGATGGCTATTCCATCGGTAACGGCGGCGCTGGCTTCTCGACCACTGCTTTGTTGGCTACCTCTGTCGGTACTGGCAATCAAGGTCAAGTTCGCGTGGTTGGCTTGGGTCGTGAAGTGGCTTATCCCGGCGGTTATAACAACGCTTGGGGTGACGCTTACACTATCGTGCAAGTCCAAATCTGCAACAACCAATTCGCTGCCGCTTCGGTATCGGTTTAATTAATTAACGAAAGGAGATAAGCTATGGCAACCCCAATGCGTAGTACGGACTTTCGTGCGGTAGTCGAACCGATTATCAACGAAGTCTTTGACGGTGTTTACGAGCAACGTGACGATGAATGGAAAGGATTTGTTGAGCAAATCCAAGGTATTCCCCGTAACTATCACGAAGAAGTGATGTTGTACGGTATGAATGCAGCTCCCGCAATGCCCGACGGCACTCCAGTGTCGTACGATCAAGGCGGTACGCTGTATATCACCCGTTTCATCTACCAAATCTATGGCTTGGCATATGCCTTGACCAAAGTTTTGATGGAAGACGGCGACCATATCCGTATCGGTAGCACCTTCGCTAAACACTTGGCTCAATCCATGATTGAAACCAAGGAAACCTTGTGCGCCAACTTGTTGAACTTTGCGTTCACCAGCGGCTACATCGGCGGCGACGGCGTTACTTTGATCAATAGCGCTCACCCCATCGCTAACGGCGGTTCTTACTCGAACCAATTGTCTACTGCAGCTTCTTTGAGCCAAACTTCTGTTGAACAGTTGTTGATTCAAATCCGCAGCGCTGTTGACAATAACGGCAAGCGTATCCGTCTGAAAGCTGAACAACTCGTGGTTCCTCCCGCTTTGGAATTCCAATCGGAAGTTATCTTGAAGTCTGTTCTGCGTTCCGGCACTGCTGATAACGATCTGAACCCCATCAAGTCCACCGGCATGTTGCCAAAGGGCGCTCATGTGGTTACTCGTTTGAGCTCTTCTAAAGCATGGTGGATCCAGACCGACGCTGAAAACGGCTTGATGCTCGTTATGCGCCGTCCTATGGAAAAATCGATGGAAGGCGATTTCGAAACTGATTCGATGCGCTATAAAGCCACCGAACGTTATGCGACGGGTTGGCACGATGCGAGAAATATTTATGGCACTGCAGGTCTGTAATCTAACCGATTAATCTGCTACAATGGCTCCCAACTCAAAAGGTTGGGAGCCTTTTTTATGCCAAAAGACAAAGAAAACCAAAAACGCATAGCTCGTGAGTGGTACGAACGCAATAAAGAAATTACCAAGCAACGTGCCCGTGAATGGGAGTTAGCTAATCCGGAAGCCACAAAACGTAAAAAAACAAAATGGCGCGAAGAAAATCGAGAACAGCATAATGCTATAAACCGCAACTATTGGGCTAAAAACTTAGATAAAAAAGCTGCATTAGAAGCAAAACGCCGCGCAGCCAAGCTGCAACGCACACCATGCTGGCTAACCAGCGAAGGGTTGTGGTTGATAGAAGAATACTATCATTTAGCGCAAAGACGCACTGAACTGCTTGGGTTTCCTTGGCACGTTGACCACATCATTCCGCTACAGGGTCGTAATGTATCTGGTTTGCATGTGCCGGAAAACTTGCAAGTGATACCAGGCGCAGAGAATATAAAGAAGTCAAACAAGTATGATATTTGGGGCATTTAATGCGTAATTTCTGCATTAGTAGTTATAGGAAGATTTTGCCCCCAACAGACTACTGAACTTCCCAGTAGACGATCTAGCGACTGAGTGGGGCTATAAACTCTAGATAGGAATAAAACCCATGTCAGTTACTTTCAATCAGCCGATTCGTGTCTACAAATATAACAACCCCACGAACAACGGCGTCATCGCTCCCGACAACACTGGCGTAGTGTCTGTCAGCCAACAAGTCACCTTCTCTGGTGTTAACGCAGCTGGTGCTATCACCACCTACGGCACTGGTAGCTCTTCTACCACCCAAGATCCCGTGTGGATCCCCGCTGGTGCTGCTATCACCAACGTGCGCTTGTTTGAAACCACCGCTCCCTCGGCTTTTACTGGCATGGTTATTACTGTTGCTGTTAACGGCACTTCTGTTGGTACTATCACTCCCACCACCACTGGCGGCGTGATTTCTATTGCTTTCACTGCTACTGCAGCTGTTGCAGCATTGTTGGCCAACGTGGGCACCAGCGACGTTCAAGTTACCTTCACTGTTGGCACTACTTCTGGCGTGACCGGCACTTTGGCTGGCATGTTTGATGTTAGCTATTCTGCTCGTAACTTTGACGGTTCGGTCACTAACGTGGGCCAAGGTTACACCAACCAATAATTAATTACCTTGGGGGCCTAGTGCCCCCGATTTAACTTATAAGGAATTAATTATGGCATCGAATCTCGTCTCGAATCTCCAACAGCATCCTTCAATTATGCCCTCTGTTACCATGCAGGGTGCATATGAGCCGTTTGATTTACAAGTTGCTCGTAACCAAATTGCTGGTCATCAAACTGTTAGCATTTTTGGTTATCAAGCATCCGTTGGCACAACCCCAATTCCAATTTGGGAAAATGCTTCAACTTACACTTTTCCCACATCAGCATCTACCCTGACTCTAGTTAGTACTTCTACGTCGGATAATACCAGCGCATCGGTCCTTATTAGTGGTTTGGATGCTAATTTTAACCCCATTTCAGAAACGTTGTTTTTGAATGGCACTACGGGTGTCACTACGGTTAATAGTTATTTGCGTGTTAATAGTTTGGTTATGGTGTCTCCAGGCACTAGCCAAGTTACAAATGTTGGTACTATTACCATCAAGCAAAGCACTAATACTTTGGCTCAAATTAACGCTGGCGTTGGTAAATCACAAAGCACAGTTTTTACTGTGCCAAATGGTTATACTTTCTATTTAGATTTAGCAGAAGTCAATACTTCTAATAGCTACACTGGCAGTGTGATTGTTACGTATCGTGTTCAAGCGTTAAACAACGTGACCGGTGTTCAATTGACTGTGTTGCAACAACCTTTTGTCTCCTTGTACTCAGCCAACCGCGCATCGGATCCTTTTGCGTATACGCAAAAAACCGATATTCAATGGCAACTTTCTGCAAGCACAGGCACTATTGCGGCTGGTGTTATTGTAACTGGTAAGTTGATTAAGCTCGACGGTCAAACAGCGTAAGGCACTTAAATGCCTGTCTACCTTGATACCCGCGCAAACTCGGTTTTATCTATTGCAATTTGTGATAGGTGTAACCGTAAGTTCGCCTATGTAGATTTAATGCCAGATCCCAACTTTCCTGGGATGCGGGTATGCAAGGATGATTTAGATAAGTTTGACCCTTGGCGCTTACCTGCTCGTCAAACTGAAAACATTGCGCTTCGGTTTCCTCGTCCTGATGTTAATATTGCGTTGACTGCCAACGAGATCTTAACTACAGACGGGTATGGTAATAACGCAATCTTTATTGAAGGCGTTCCAAGTGGCAATACTCAGGGCGATTTGAACTACAACAGCACTGCAGTATCAAACAATTCTTTGGCTGCGATTATTTACTCTGTGACACCTAACAATGGCACAAAGTTGGGCGGTACAAACGTAACAATCCAAGGCAACAATTTTACCAATACTACGAATGTGGCGTTTGGTGGAACACATGCCGCAAGTTTTAATATTTTGAATTCGACCACAATAACAGCCGTTACGCCAGCTTATGCTGTGACGGGTCCTGTTAACGTGACTGTGACAACCTCTTTTAATACTGCAACCTTCAACGGCGGGTTCACATATAATTAAATGGCTGATCAGTCGATAACCCAACTTCCTGTTGCACAGACCGTTACGGGCAATGAACAAACAGTCATTGTCCAAGGCGGCGTTACTAAGCAGGTCCAAATCAGCCAAATTGCCAACGCAATTTCGCCGGGAAAGTTGATCACGAATGTTGCGTTTAATTCAAGTAATTACTTGGTGTTTTACTACAGCGATGGCACAACATCATCTGCTGGCCCAATTCCTGGCTATATTGCTGCAACTGTAAACGGTGCAGGCCACTTAATTCTAACCAATTCAACTGGCGCTATGACAGATGCCGGTTATGTGATTGGACCACAAGGGCCTAAAGGCGACACCGGCGCTACTGGTGCTGCAGCAACGCTAACAGCTGGAACAGCAACCACACTGCCTTACGGCGCAACACCCACCGTGACGAATGTGGGTACAACATCCAACGCAATTTTTAATTTTGGTATTCCACAAGGTGCGCCTGGTGGGGATGTGACGTTGCAAGATGATACAACCACAAACGCAACGCGGTATCCTGTGTTTGTAAGCGCTACAAGCGGCAATGTGACAACCGAGTACACCTCGTCTACTAAATTGCAATATAACCCATCAACAGGCGGATTTTCTAGCCCAATTTTAACGGCTACTACCGGCATCGGTGGCGGAGCTTTTTAAGGAATAAAAATGGCACAATTTGGCTATACACCCATCCTGTTATACGCATCAAGTACTTCTGGAAATTCGCCAGTTGCTTCTAGTCTGACCAACAGCTCAAGCGGTTCTGAGTTGGCCATCAATATCACTGATGGTAAGCTTTTTTACAAAGACAATACAAACACCATTCAAGTGCTGGCCTCAAAGGGGGCTGCAGCAGGCACATTTAGTAACGTCACGATTACTGGTGGTTCAATCAACGGGACCACAATAGGGGCTTCAACGGCCTCTACGGGCGCTTTTACAACGCTGAGTACCACAGGCCTTGCCACACTGAATAGCTTGGCATTGGGCCTCACAGGCTATTTGTACGGTAATGGCGCGGGTGCAACCACAGCAAGCACCACAATCCCAACAACATCGCTATCTGGTACTATTACCAACGCTCAGTTGGCAAACAGTTCGGTGACGATTGGTTCAACAGCAATTTCGTTGGGTACTACGGCTTCAACGCTTGCTGGATTGACCAGCGTGACGGTGACGCAAGACCCCGTATCGGCACTACAACTGGCCACTAAACAGTACGTTGATTCGGTGGCTCAAGGGTTGAATACCAAAGCGCCGGTATTGGTTGCTACGACAGCCAACATCACGCTGTCTGGTGAGCAGACAATTGACGGTATTACAACATCGTCCAGCCGTGTGCTGGTTAAAAATCAATCAACTGCAGCAAATAACGGTATTTATGTGTCTTCTTCGGGCGCATGGACCCGCTCTAGTGATGCCAACACATGGAACCAATTGGTTTCTGCTTATGTGTGGGTTGAAGAAGGTACTTTGCAGGGCGATACGGGTTGGGTTTGTACGGTTGACCCAGGCGGCACACTAGGTGTTACTGCGGTTACTTGGGTGCAGTTTGCTGGCGCTGGTTCGTATACTGCCGGTACTGGACTGACGCTCACTGGCACACAGTTTAGCATTACGAACACAGCTGTAACTGCGGGTTCTTACACGATTGGCAACTTCACGGTCAATGCTCAGGGGCAATTGACTGCAGCGTCCAGCTCATCAACCACGGGTTCTGGTAGTGTGGTGTTGGCCACATCGCCAACACTGGTAACGCCCAATTTGGGCACACCTAGCACGTTGGTTGGTACAAACATTACTGGCACGGCATCGGGCTTGAGTATTGGTGGTAATGCTGCAACGGCTACCACAGCGACAAATGCCACCAATGTGGCGACCTCAACGGGTAGTGCGACAACCAACTATCTTGCCTTTGTGACGGCCACATCGGGCAACAATGGCATTACGGTCAACTCTGGATTGACTTATAACGGAACATCAAACGCGATTACCGGCGGCATCAACGGCGGAACTTTCTAAGGAAGAAACATGGCACAAACTGGATACACGCCCATTATTTTGTTTAAGTCTGGCACGGCCAGCAACGTTCCTACTACTAGCAACTTGGCTGTGGGTGAGTTGGCTATAAATTACGCCGATGGAAAACTTTACTACAACACCGGTTCAGCGATCAAGGTGTTGGCTGGGTCGGGTGGTGCTGGCGTTGTTGCAGGCTCGAACACACAAGTTCAGTACAACAACAGCGGTGCATTTGGTGCTTCTGCCAACCTGACTTATGACGGGACATCCTTTTCCGTTATTGGTCGTTTGTATAACGGCTCTGCTAGTACGTTTGGTTCAAGCACATGGGCGATGAGCCTTGGTAACGGAGGCGTTTCGGCAAACTATTTCAAAGCCGATTCTACTTATTGGCAAAATAGTTCTGGTACGCAAACAATGCAGTTGTCGGGTGGTACGTTGACCCTTGCCAATGACGCCTCTATTAACAGCTTGACGGTTGGTTTGGGTAATAGCGCCATTTCAAGCAATACGGCTTTTGGTAATTCGGCTTTATCGGCAAATACAACTGGCTCTGCAAGCGTAGCGGTTGGCTATCAATCACTAAAAGCGCAGACAAGTGGATATAACAACAATGCGCTAGGTTTCCAAGCGTTGTTTAACAACACAACTGGCGCATCAAATAATGCTTTTGGTCAAGGTGCTTTAAAGGCAACAACTACTGGTTCTAACAACTCAGCATTTGGTGATAGCGCACTTCAAGCCAATACCACAGCTAATAACAACACGGCTGTGGGCTATCAAGCCGCGTACAGCAACCAAACAGGTTCAGCCGTTGTAGCCATTGGTAATTCTGCTTCTTATAGCAACACAAGTGGCGGCACTACCGTAGCAGTCGGTAACAGCGCACTTTACACTAACTCCACTTCCACAAATCTTGTTGGGGTTGGTTATCGCGCCTTATACAACATCACCACGGCTAATAGCGTTGCAATTGGCGCTAATGCGGGCTATGCAACCACTGGTGTGGGTGGTGGTATTTTGGCAATTGGTACTAATGCATTAACCGCAAACACAACCGGTAATAGTAATACTGCGGTTGGAACACAATACAACACTTCTGCGGCATTAGCGGCAAACACAACGGGCAGCTACAACATTGCTGTAGGTGAGGGGTCTTTATCATCCAACACCACAGCCTCACAAAATACCGCTGTAGGGTATCAGGCGGGATATAGCAACACCACAAATGGAAGTAATACGTTTTTTGGTTATCAAGCTGGGTTATTAAGTACGGGGTACAGAAATACTTTTATTGGCATGGGGAACCTTGGTGGCTCAGGTTCTGCTGTAACAAGTGGGTATAGCAATGTTATTTTAGGCGGTTACACCGGCAACCAAGGTGGCCTAGACATCCGCACAGCAAGCAACTACATTGTTCTGTCTGATGGGGATGGGAATCCACGTTTGCTTTGTGATGCAAGTGGGGACGTTATTATACCCGGCGGTGGAACAACAATCTCACAGGCTGGCACTTTTACGATTTATGGAACAATCGTAAATCAAAATGTATTAAACGTAATATCCACAAATACAAGCGCTTCACAATACATTCTTAATTTGCAAAGCAATGCAACAATTGCAAACACGGCAGCTTTGATTCGAGGATATTCAAATACTTCTACAAACGTTTTCTTTGTTGCGGGCAATGGTAACGTCACTAACACCAATAATAGCTATGGCGCTATTTCTGACGTCAAACTGAAAGAAAACATAGTTGACGCAACACCAAAATTGGCTGACTTGATGAAAGTACAAATTCGTCAATACAATTTAAAAGCTGAACAAACTCATAAACAAATTGGTGTTATTGCACAAGAAATTGAGCAAGTATTCCCTGCTATGGTGGAGGAAACTCCTGACCGTGATGAAAAAGGCAATGACCTTGGCACAACAACCAAGTCGGTGAAATACAGCGTATTTGTTCCTATGCTGGTCAAAGCAATGCAAGAGCAACAAGCCCTAATTGAATCGTTAACAACCCGCTTGGCAGCACTAGAAGCCAAATAACCTAAAGGAAATTTCATGTCAACCTCATATACTTGGTCAATCACCTCCATGCAACAATGGCCTAGCGGCACAAACGCTGGCTACGTTGTGAACGTCAACTGGCTGCTTACTGGAACTGATGGCACTCACACTGCTGATATCGGTGACAACACCCAGTACCCCGTTACTGACGCACAAGCTGGTTTTACACCTTACGCACAATTGCAACCTCAACAAGTCATTGGCTGGGTGCAAGAGTCTCTGGGCGAACAAGGTATCGCCAACTATGAGGCGAATGTGCAGGGTCAATTGAACAGCTTGGCTAACCCCCCTGTCAGCCCCGTGACTGAACCTTTACCCTGGGCCACTCCTGCTGCATAATATAGTGGGAAGCCACCACCCCATTTTGGTGGCGCAATATAGGATGAAACTATGATTAGTTTAGAACATACCATTGAAGAAGTTAACTTGATTATTGCGGCTTTGCGCGAATTGCCACACAAGCTAGTTCACGAGCTTTTAGGCAAGATCGAAAAGCAAGCTGTTCCCCAAGTTCAAGCCGCCCAACAGGCCGCAGAACCTGCCCCACCTGCAGCGGAGTAATATGGCTACCGCTCTTAAAGAAATTGAACAAAAAGTCGAAGAATTGCAAGCTGAAATTGCAGCTGAAGTGGCGTCGCAAGAAGTTGCTCCGGTTGTGGTGCAAGCTCCCAAAGGGACTATCAGCCCGATTGTTCAATTGGCCATTGACCAAGCTGCAGAACGTCTAAAACGCGAAACTGGAAAATAAGCAAAATGGATATCCAATCCCTCATAAATACAATTATCCCCATTATTTGTGTGGGGTTGGGCTGGTTTTGCCAACAAATCTGGAACGAAGTGCAGGAAATTAAGAAGGAACATGGCCACTTCCGGGCTGATATTCCTTCTAAATACCTGCGCCGAGACGAGTTCTTTGATCGGTGGGATGAGATTATTACTCTTCTCCACCGCATCGAAGACAAGCTTGATAGCAAAGTAGATAAAAAATGACTTGGAAATTTCTAAAAGATATTTTGACTGAAGACGACAACGAGACGTATTGTATTGCTCGATTTGCCGTACTGGTGGGTATCTTTGGATACCTGGTAGTAAGTTTAATTCAGGTGGCCCATAATGGGGTAATTAACCTGTCTGATATGGGTATTGGCCTTGGAACATTACTTGGCGGCGGTGGTGTGTTGGTTGGCGGAAAGGCGGCAACAGAACATGATGCTATTAAACCTACTCAACAGCCTTAAAATTTATATTGTCATTGCGCTAGTCAGTATTCTGATTGGCGCATATGGCGCTTACCGATTAACTTCTAACTATTATATATCAGAAATTCAGGGTGCTAGTTTAAAAGCGCAGAAGGAAAAAGATGATATTCAGCAACGTGGTGACCAAATGGTCACAACTTATGTCCAACAAATTGAGCAAATTTCGACTGAACGAAACCAACTGCAAAAGCAGGTTTCGGCTGCTGTGGGCGCTAATAATTGCCGTGTTACTAATGGCTTTGTGCGCTTGTACAACACCAGCGCCAGTGATGTGCCCCCAACCCCCAGCAGCATTGATGTTGCCTCCTCCGCCACTGACACCGTTACCAGCCAAGTAAGTGAGACGGACGTTTTGAGTATTGCCATTGAAAACAATCTCAAATACGAACAAGTGTCTAAGCAACTCATTGACTTGCAAAACTTTCTAAGACAACGTGATTCAGCAATCAACCCTTGATACGATTATTGGGTTCGAGGGGTTTAGGACCCGAGCCTATAAGGATACCAAGGGGCTTTGGACGATTGGTGTTGGGCATTTGATTAAACCCAATGAGCAGCATCTTATTACGACAGAGCTTACAAAGATAGGTGTTGACAGTCTATTGCGCCAAGACTTGGCAGAATGCCAACGCTGCATCGATAAAATGGTCCGAGCGCCCATTAATCAAAACCAGTTTGATGCGCTGTGTAGTTTGTGTTTTAATATTGGCACAGAGCATTTTACAGAATCTTCGGTATTGCGGCATCTTAACCAGCTGAATTATGCCCAAGCTGCTAATGATTTCCTGCTTTGGAACAAACCACCAGAATTAATAGAGCGCAGAAAAAAGGAAAAAGCGCTGTTTGAAAGGGCCTGAAAAGGTCCTTTTTTGCATTAGTAGTTATAGGGAATCTGATCAGTTCCCCGTCAATAATAAACACTCTAGAGGACAAAAACATGGACGGCTTCAAAACACTCCCCAAAATGAAATCCGGTGGCAGCACCACTAAGGCGGCAGAAAAGTACTGCGGCGGTGGCATGACCAAGAAAAAAGCCGGTGGTGAAGTGGAGAAGAAAGACATGGCCCAAGACAAGGCCATGATCAAAAAAGCATTCAAACAGCACGACAAGGCTGAACACGACAAAGAAGATGCCAGCGAGATTAAGCTGCGTAAAGGTGGTCGTGCTAAGAAAGAAACCGGCACTGTTAAAAAATTCAAAAAAGATGGCGGCGCTGTATATGGCGAAAAGAAAACCGCTGCTGATCTTAAAGACATTGAACAAGCCAAAAACTTCAAGCCCAAAAAGCTGAAAGAAGGCGGTTCAAGCGACGTTGTAAAAGAAAAGAAAAAGCCCTCTGGCGATGCAGTCGCTATGGTCAAGGTGAAACCCACCGGCAACAAAAAAGCCGAAGCCGAATCTAAAGGCACTAAGCGTCCTGCTCTGCGCGGTAGCGATGTGGAAAAAGAAAAAAGCAAGCCAGCTGGCGATAAAGTCGGTATGGCCAAAGTGAAACCCACTGGCGACAAAAAGGCTGCTGCTCCTTCTAAGGGTGAAAAGCGTCCTGCCATGAAGGGTAGCGATGTGAAGAAGTTTGCTGGCGGTGGTGATACCGGTACCGACCAAAATGTTGGCGGCGACGGTATTTTTTCTCACCCCGACTATTCGGAATTCACTCCTAAAGGTGAGGGTGTTGAAACCCATCCCGTTTCTTCAAGCGACACTGACCTTACTGGCAGTCCTTTGTCTCGCCCCGCTGCAGCACCTTCGGCTGCTTCTAAAAAGGCTCCTATTGTCACTGCAAAACAATTGAAGGACTCTGGCTTTGACAACTTGCGTGATTATTTGAATGCCCAACGTGGTTTGACCCGCCGTGGTGGTCCTGCTGCTCCTATGGGCGCTGGTGCTGGTCGTGGTGGTCAAGGCGGCCCTTCTGCCGATGACATGGCTTCTATGCACCCTGCAGACATTGGTTTTTATCAAAATGATGCTTCTGACTATGGCGACAATGACCAGCATCCCAGCTTGGCCGCTGCTCAACACGCTCAAGCTGCTCGGGGCACTTTGGCTCCGTTCCAAGCAAGCGATGCAGATCCTTATATCCAAGGTGTGGGTGGCCCTGCTGGTGAATTTGGTTCCATCTTGAAGGGCTTGCATGGTTTGGCAGCTCGTTTGGCTGGCCGTGGTGGCGCCGCTTTGTCCGAGTATGCAATGCCTGCTTTGGAACGCAGTGGCGCTCCTCAATTGGCCAACAACGCTACTCGTATGTTGAATGGTCCTTCTAAAGCCGAATTGATGGCTGCTCAACGTGCTACTCGTTCTGCTGGCCGTAATGCCGATATGTTGAGTGAAAATGCTGCTCGTTCTGGCGTTACCCCTGGCACCCCCGCTGCCCAAGCTATGGCCGAACAAATGCGCCGTTTGCCTGCTCCTGACCGTTCTGCTGTGATGAACAAGAACGCTTGGGCTGCTGGTCCCGGTGCTGGCATGGGTCTGAAAAATGGCGGCGTGGCCCGCTTTGACATTGGCGGCTCTACTGGTCCTTTGGCAACTCCCCAAGCTGTGGGTGACCCAGCTGGTCAAGCTGGCAATCCGTTTGTTAAAAAACGCCCCATGATGCCACAACCCCAACCCCAAGCTGCCCCACAACCAGCTCCTCAGCCACAAGCTCAACCACAGCAAGCGCCCCAAATGCCCCAACAGCAAGCGCCCCAAATGCCCCAACAGCAACCTCAAATGGCGACTCCCCAAGCTGTGAATGATCCTACTGGCACTGGCGGTGCAAGCCAACAACAGTTGTTGAACAATCTGTTGCGCCAACGTGCTATGCAACAAGGCCAATAAGATGCCTTACGTTAGCAAAGCCCAACAAGGTGCTATGTATGCCGCTGCTGAAGGCAAAAGCAACATTGGCATTCCTAAAAAAGTAGGCAAGGAGTTTGTCAAGGCTGGTCCTAAAAAGGCCAACTTGCCAAGCCGAGTAACCAACAAGCCTACTCGAACATCTGGTCGAGGACGGTAATTCGTGGCTTATTCCAACACTACAAACCAAACCAAAATCACGGTAGGGCAACTCATTGAGTATGCCTTCCGTGCTGCAGGTAAAACTGCGGAAGAACAAACACCTGAATATATCAACGCAGCCAAACAGGCTCTGTACTATATTCTGATGAATTTGTCCAACCGTGGTGTTAATCTTTGGATGTTAAAGAACCAATTGATTGGTTTGATCCAAGACCAAAAGATTGTAGAGTTGGATGCCAGCACGATTGATGTTCGTGAGGCCAACTGGTCTTACAATATCTATCCTCAAATCAGTGAGGCATTGCCGGTTGACAATCCCAACTCACCGGCACTGTTTACTCAAAATTTGAATAACCATGCCACATCGACTGTTGGCGAAAACTGGTTTGGCGCACAGTACCAAACTGCACAGAGCATTGTAAACGTTGGGTTCAATGCCTATGCACCAGGCGGCTCGGCCACTTACAACTTTGTGTTGGAAGCCAGCGCAGACGGTATTACATGGACCACGCTTGAAACTTTCCCCTCTACCACACTGGCAGACGGAACATGGGCCTATTACCCCATTAACACCACTCAGGCGCATTTAAATTACCGCTTGAGGGAGACAGTAGCCCCAACGTTTTCTTTGCGTCAAATCACGTTATCTTACGTTCAGCAAGTCATTCCCTTGGCACGACTGAACCGTGACGATTACTGGAACTTGCCAAACAAAGATTTTCCCAGCGCTCGTTCGTTGCAGTACTGGTTTGATCGCCAGATTACACCTCAAATGTGGTTGTGGCCAATCCCCAATAACGACTTCCAAATGTTGCAGTTGGTGATTGAAAGCCAGATCATGGATGTGGGTTCGATGACCAACCAATTGGAACTTCCCAATCGTTGGATCCCTGCTGTTCAAGCATGGTTGAGCCATGAAATGTCTTTGCAATTGCCCAATGTGGATCTGGCCCGAATCACATATTTGGAAGGCCAGTATATGAAATGGTTGCAACAAGCTGAAGACGAAGAGCGCGATAAGAGCCCAATCTATTTCCAACCCGTGATAAAATATTATACATCCTGATAATATTGTTAAACATATGGATACCGCTTCTGTTTACTGGATACGCCATAAAGACCACACAGACATGTTTAGTGAGGGGTATATTGGGGTGTCTAGTAATACTGAAAACCGTTTTAAAAGACATAGTAAGTACTCAGACAATCCGCATCTAAAAGCAGCAATAGAAAAATACGGCTGGAAAAATTTAATAAAGCAAATTTTATTAATTAGTTATTCGAATTATTGCTACGCTGTAGAAAATAAATTACGGCCTATAAGACAAATTGGTTGGAATATTGCAGAAGGGGGAGCAAAACCCCCGGTTACGCAACCTCGCGGAGATGACTATGTAAGTCCTCTAAAAGGCAAATCCAAGGATACTCCTTGGATGTTTGGCCGCAAACCTTGGAACGAGGGTAAAGTAGGATATTGGTCCGAAGAACAAAAAGCTAAATTTATTGCGGGAGTTTCTAAACCGCATACTGAAGAACACATTAAAAAACGGCAAATAACAAGAGAAGCCACTCGTATTGCAAAAAGGCAAATAAAAGCTGTCCAAGTAAACAATACAAAATATAAAAGCGCAAAAGAAGCTTCAATTATCTTAAATATTCCGGAAGCAACAATTAAATACTGGTGCTACGGCAAAGGGAAACCCGGAAAAAAATATGATTATATTACAGAATGTAGGTGGGCTTAAATGAGCGTTGTGATGACTTTTGATTCGCTTGTAGCAAACATTATCGATTACAGCGAACGGGACGATGCTGATTTTGTTGCAGCAATCCCTAACTTGATTGCGCTGGCAGAATCGTCGATTGCTGCCGAACTGAAGACTTATCTGCAACTGACTGTTGTAGAAACCGCCCTCGCCACCAATCAAGCCATTCTCAATAAGCCAGCTCGGTGGCGTAAGACGGTCAGCATGAAGGTGAATGGCGAGCCCATTACGCTGCGTAGCCAAGACTATGTGGCGATGTACCAAGCCGAATCTTCAAATGGTAAGCCCCAGTTCTATGCTGAGTATGATTACTCAAACTGGAACTTTGCCCCTATTCCGGACACTTCGTATCCTGTAGAAATTATTTACTACAGCGAGATACAACCCTTGGATTCGGAAAATCAACAAAACTTGTTTACTGCCGTAGCACCCCAAGCCATGTTATATGGCACATTATTGCAAGCTCAAGGCTTTTTGAAAGCACTGGATAAATTACCAGTGTGGAAACAGTATTATACCGATGCACTTGCCGCACTGAAGAAAGAAGACAATACTCGTCGTGTGGACCGGAACACTTCTGTACAGGAACCCTAATCTATGACAACCCCAACCTATGTTTCCCCTTTTACTGGAACGGTTGTTACCCCGACAGACGTTTCCTTTTCTACACTATCATTTTCTGGCGATACCCAACTGTATTGGCCCGCTGTTGTTAATGCTGTAGAAGCACCAGCCAGCCGAATTATCAACGCAACTGCAACAGCAACCAACAAAACAATTTTGTTGCCTGATGCCACTCAAGGCACGTTGGGCGCAGACATTTTAATCTGCAACGTCGGTTCTTACGCTTTCTTTGTTACCAATGCAGCTTCGGGCCAATCGGTTTCTATTGCGCCTGGTATTAGCCTTTACTTCTACTTGACCAACAATTCTACGGTTGGTGGCATTTGGAATAACGTAACATTTGGTGCCGGTACATCATCGGCCAGCGCAGCGGCCTTGCAAGGTGCTGGTCTTACTACCTTGGCTGGCCAGCTTGCAACAACTCAAAACATTGTTGATGTTACTTCATCACCAACAATCAATGATGCCAGTCGTGCAGCAACTTTTGTGTGGGGCGGCGGTGCAGGCACATTTACCTTGCCTTTGCCAACCAGCATCACAACGGGCTGGTACATTGGTTTCCGTAATTCTGGAACCGGCGCTTTAAGTCTTACAGCTCAGTCACCCGCCACTATCAATGGTGTAAGTGCTGTGGTTGCCAACCCCGGCGATTCTGGTTTTATCTTTTATGATGTAAGTACACTGTCTTTTATTACAGTGGGTTTAGCGTCTACCGCCAATGTAACTTTTACTTCAGGCACTTATGACGTTGACTCGATTTCGGGCAACTCTTTTAGTCTTCAAGCATCGGCTCCCATCATTCAAACGTATGTGGCTCAGTCTGGCACTCGGACAACAAGCCTGACTGTTACGTTGCCAGCTATTACTCAATTCTACATTCTGTCTAACAACACAGGACAGTCTGGGTACAATATCATATTCCAATTAGCAGGAAGCAGTGGCGCAACCATTACGTTGACTACTGGCAGTATTGTGACCGTGTTGAGCAATGGTACTAATTTGTACATTTTGAACGCCAGCAGTTCCAGTAACTACAGAGCTTCAAATGGTACTGCAGCGTTGCCTGCGTATTCTTTTAATGCGGACACACACTCTGGTATGTATTTGGACGGTACAAGTATTTTAGGCCTTTCTGCAAATTCAACTGAAATTATTCGTATAGATAATTCTAATACCGCACAACCTTTGGTTACGGTAGCGGCCCAGTTGAATGCTCAATTGATCACTGGCGGTTCATTCTAATGCCAGATTTAAATAACCAAGAACAATTTAATTCCGTTTATACTTTGGCTATTCAGCCAGGTATAAAGCGGGACGGCACTGTTTTTGAAACGGAAGAGTTCACTGACGGTGTTTGGTGCAGGTTCCAACGTGGCGTTGCCAAAAAAATGGGCGGCTATCGGGAAACCTTTAGTAGTTTTACTGGCGTGTATCGTGGCATGTTTGCCCAGCCTTATAACGGCGTTAACTATGTTTTTGCTGGTAACGCAAATGGCTTAGATGTTTTTGGTACGGGCTCTTCTTATGGGTCCGGCGCTGGTCCTTTTACTGGCACAATGTTGAACGGCACAGTTTCGGCAACAATTACAACTAATACTACCACAACGATTACTGTTACGGGCAATGCTGTAAGTGCGTTTCCAAACGGCACTCAAATTATTTTTAGTCAGTCTGGAACGCCCACAGTATACACTGTTTCTGGAACCCCGACGTATACATCACCAAGCACCGTAATAACTTTTACGCCAGCTTTGGGTTCTGGTGTTACAGTAACAGAGGTATGGAAAAAAGGCACTGTATTTTCTTCTGATACCAGAAACGATTGGCAGTTTGATGCGATTTTTAGTCCGCTTGGCGGCAATCTTCAATTACTGGCCCACCCGGGGCTTAACCTAAATAGCATTGACAATGCTGTAAAGTCCCAAGTTTTAGTGGGCAATGTTGTTCCCAGTGCGGGGGATAGTTGGTCTTTTAGCGGCTTATCTGATAGCGCTGGTCCCAACCCTACGTTCCAACCAATTTCGGTTGATGGTGGTGTTTGTGTTCTTTACCCTTTTATTTTTGTTTATGGGTCGAATGGTTTTATTGCTAATAATAATGTCAGTACTACTTACGACCTTCAGAACTTCTACGATTGGAACGGCCCCCTTGCCAACCAAACCAACGTTGCAAGCTCCAAAATAGTTAAAGGTATGCCCATGAGGGGCGGTACCAATTCGCCCTCTGGTTTGTTTTGGGCCACCGATAGTTTGATTCGTGTATCGTTCAATGCTGCAGCAGCACCCAACTATTGGTCTTACGATATTATCAGTAGCCAAATTTCTATCATGTCGTCTAACGCCGTGGCTGAAATGGACGGTGTTTATTTCTGGATGGGCGTTGACCGATTTTACTTGTACAATGGTAATGTGCAAGTTTTACCAAACGATAAAAACGTCAACTATCTTTTTGACAATATCAACTATCAACAACGTCAAAAAGTTTGGGCTACCAAAGTTCCTCGCTTCAATGAGATCTGGTTCTTTTACCCCCGTGGTAATGTAACAGAATGCAACGACGCAATTATTTATAATGTCAAAGATAAGTTATGGTACGACGCCGGTATGGCAGTTGGTTCACAACGCTCTTGTGGTTATACAACAGAAGTGTTTCCGACCCCAATTTGGGCGGATTGGAATTATGCTCCCGTATTTAGTTCGCCTAAATACACGATTGCTACACCAACAGGGCAACCAGCTGCGGGAACAAATCAATTTTATGTTGCTGGTGACTTGACGCCTGAGTTTAGTCCTGGCAGCTACATTTCTTTGGGTAAAACAAACATTGACCCAACCTATTTGATTACTGCCAGTAAAAACGTATACAATACAACAATCGGCGCACCTGGCGTCACGTTGGTAACGGTGTCCCAAGATTTTCCAGTTACGGTTGCCACGGGTTCTCCTGTGTATTTGGCAACTGGTGGCTACCGTATTTGGCAACATGAGTTTGGTCAAAATGCCGTGTCGTTTACCGGTGAGCAGGCTGTATACTCCAGCATTACAACCAGCGACATTGGCTGGCTTACTGGAACACCAAGCGGTCAGGCTTTGCAAGGGGCCAATCGTCGTATGCACTTGCGTCGGTTTGAGCCAAACTTCTTGCAAACCGGCACTATGACAATGACCATTCTTGGCCGCAAGTTTGCCGGTGGTACTGACATGGAAGAATCTGGCCCATATTATTTTGATCAAAACACTGGTAAGATCGATCTTCGTGTAGAATATCGTTTGATTAGGTTAAAATTTGAATCTAATGAACTTGATGGAAACTTTGAGATGGGTCGTAATATTATAACTTGTGAGTATGGCGATGAGCGCCCCTAAGACACAACCAGTTTTCCCCTTTCTTCCTGACTACATGAGTTGGGAAGATTGGAATGGCAACTTTGTCATTTACTATGGCCAAGAGACATTGCCTGTTGAGTCCGAAGAAAATTGGCAAAGTGCTGCTGCTCAAATTATGTCTTTGCAAACTTTTTCTGTCTACCCAGTTGCTGACCCGCAGACCTTTGACAACTGGCAAGACTGGGCTCGTGCCTTGACTTCTGCTATCAACGGTAAGAGCCATTAATAGGGCCAAAATGCACAATTTTGTGCATTAGTAGATAAAGAATATAAAAGGTAGCGCAGTGACACAATTAACTACACAAGCTATTGTTGAACAATATTGCAAATCCAAAAATTTGGATTGGAAAAAAGTGTACGCTGCGCTACAACAAGTTAGCGATCAAAATACGCACCGGATTATGAGAAGCGGAAATACTTTGTTTCTTATTGCGCTTGGTGCTCCTCATGAAGCGGAAGTTTTTGTACTTAACGCAGACCCATACAAAAAATTGCATAAAAACCTAGAAGAATTTTGCAGAGCAATGGAAAAATCTGGGTTTAAAAAAGTGTGGGCGGAAACAGAAGATACCAATTTATTGGAAGCCGTTAAACAACTTGGATACCCAATGACTATTGAAAAAATTGGGGTCGGTGAAAACGGGCATTCTCTATATAAAGGCACTGTGAATGTCTAACGTTGTTAAAGGCATTGGAAATGTAATTAACGGAATTGGCAACGCTGTAACCAGCGTTGTTAATGGCGTTGTTAATACAGTTGAAAATGTTATTAAGCACCCGCTACCAACGCTTGAAAACATAGCTTTAATAGAGCTGGGTGTTCCTCCAATTATTTCTAGTGCTGTTGTGTCTGCTGCAAATGGCGGCAGCATTCAACAAATTGCTATCAGTGCAGCCACAGCCTATGCTGGTGGACAAATTGGACAAGCTGTAGGCAACCTAACTACAGATGCAAATTTTGTTGGCCCACCAACACCAGTTGATCAATTAGTCACTCAAGTTGTTACTAGCGCTTCTGGTTCTGCTGCGGTTGCAGCGTTGCAAGGCAAAAGCCTTTCTCAAGTTTTAAATGCCGCTGTAGCATCTTCGGCGGGAACTTTAGTTCAACAAGAACTGGTACAACAAGGCATCCCCCCAAAAAGCATTACATCTAGTGTTTTAACTTCGGCTACAAATGCGGCCACTAAAGCACTATTGAATGGTCAAGATGTTGGTACAGCCATTTCGCAATCTGCCACAATGGCAGCAATTTCTAGTAGTATTTCTGCTGGTGTAAATCAACTTAAAAGTAATAATGATACGCTAAATAGCTTGCAAACCCAAGCTGGTAACGTAATTTCTCAAGCAAAAGACTATTTTAACAATACATTAAATCCGTTGCAACAGCAAGCTGTACAACAGTTTTCTGATGCTCAAACAGCCAATGCTAATTTTCAAAATTTGTATGATCAATACAATAATGAGTATACACAATATCAATCTGCTGTAAACGGGTATAATAATTATTCCCAGTATCTTACCGACTATACTAACCAAAATGGGTATACATCCAACCAGTATTATGACTCAGACGCCGGTAGAATGTGGACTGATTGGTATGATGCAAATGGCCAATATATCACAACCACAAGTGATTCAACGCCTCCGGGGGCACAGTCTCCTCAACAATTAGCAACTGTAGCTAATGCTTTAGCAGAGCAAATAAATAGTTCTGCGCCAGCGATGCAAGCTGCGGCAACAGCAGCACAAAATGCTGTTGATAAATATAACGCAACAAACTCACAAGTTAGTACAGCGCAAGGCACATATAAAAGTTATACTGATGCAGCTAACAGTGTTAATGCTCAAATTACAGCATTGAACGCACAACAAACTCAATTAGCGCAAACTATCGGCACTCAAGTTGACCAATATAATCAAGGTGTTACTACTGCCGCCAATCAAGAAGTTGCAGCAATTGCTGCAAAAGCAGCTGATGATGCAAAACAAGCATTGCAGCAAACTGCAACTACCGCCGGTTACAATAACATCAATGACTATACTAAAGGCCAAGATGCTGGGTTCAGCAGCGGTCAGCAGTATTATAATGCAACACAAAACGGTTTTAGTAACGCAACAGATTATAATAATGCCCAATCCCTTGGCATCAATACCCAATCTGCGTATTCTAATCTACAAGCTTTTGCTTCAAGTGGTGGATTTTCTAGTTTATCACAAGCCCAGACAGCTCAGAGCCAAGGTTTTAATGATATAAATAGTTTTAACACGGCACAAAGCCAAGGTTTTAAAGACGCACAAACATTTAATGCTGCACAATCTGAAGGTTTTAAAGACGCTTCAACATATAACACTGCAACAAATGAAGGTTTTACAAGTGCGGCTCAGTACCTTGCTGCTTCCAATGCTGGTTTTACGGATGCACGAGACTATAATACTGCCGAATCTTTGGGTATAAATTCGTATAGTGGACTAAAAGATTTGCAGGCTTTGCAAGCCGCCGGTGGATTTAACAGTTTGTCTGATGCCCAATCAGCACAAAAGTTGGGTTTAAAATCAGATCAACAGCTATCTGATTTTAATAGTTTGGTATCAAAAGGCGTAGATCCAGCGGCTGCAAAAACTACAGTTCAGAATTCATTCTCAGAAAGTGGAACAAGCGGCAATACTATTGGTAACGGAACGGATAATAAAGGTTCTAATATAGATAGTTGGGGTTATACTTACCAGCCAGGAACAAAATTTGCAAATGGTATGATATACCTCGGCAATGGGAATTGGCAGACTGCGGAAGGCTCTCAATACAAGATTGGCGCAGAGGCTTGGAATGATCCAAGCGTGCCTTCGTCTTGGCAAGCTTTGAATCCTTCAAATAGCACGGTTGTTGGGACTGGCATAACTTCAAGCTCTGGAATTGTTGGTATTAATTTTGCCACGCTTAATCCAACAGATCAACAAAGTATATCTAATGTTCTTGCTAATATGTCTGGAACATCTGGATCTGCTAGTACTGGCGGCGCAACCGATTTTGGCATTAGTTTAATTGGTACAACAGACGGTGGATCACCAATTTATAAAACAAATAGCGGTATGGCGTTTGTTTTAGCAACTGTTGATGGCCAAGTTCAACCGCAACAAATTGATTTGAATAAGGTGACTTGGGTTCAAAACCAACAACCGCAACCTATTTCTGTTCCGGCCCCCACACCCGCGCCTACACCCGCGCCCACACCCGCGCCTACACCGGCCCCTACACCCGCGCCTACACCGGCCCCCACACCCGCGCCCACTCCAGCCCCTACACCCGCGCCTACACCCGCGC